>Ga0209596_1000003_pt1 | contig 257205 bp, 273 predicted proteins | sample M_130807_MF_Meta_FD_187314 | JGI IMG/M metagenome (GOLD analysis project Ga0209596, IMG submission 187314) | Freshwater microbial communities from Lake Montjoie, Canada to study carbon cycling - M_130807_MF_MetaG (SPAdes) (version 2) | ecosystem: Environmental > Aquatic > Freshwater > Lake...
GCAGAATGTTAAGTACGGGTTGATTCGGGTTTGTGTTGTCTACTTCTAAGACTGCAGTGAGTGAACTTATGCCCTGAAAGTTCGACTCTCCTTTATTATTGAATGTATTCCAGTCTGTACTACTTAAGTAACCTTCTGTCGAGGCGTCACTCTGCAGAATGTTAAGTACGGGTTGATTCGGGTTTGTGTTGTCTACTTCTAAGACTGCAGTGAGTGAACTTATGCCCTGAAAGTTCGACTCTCCTTTATTATTGAATGTATTCCAGTCTGTACTACTTAAATATCCATCTGTAGTTATATCACTCTGCAGAATGTTAAGTACGGGTTGATTCGGGTTTGTGTTGTCTACTTCTAAGACTGCAGTGAGTGAACTTATGCCCTGAAAGTTCGACTCTCCAGTAGGTCCTGTGTCTCCCTGTGCGCCAGTAGGTCCTGTTTCTCCAGTAGGTCCTGTTTCTCCAGTGAATCCAGTTACGCCCTGTGCGCCTGTGTCTCCAGTGGATCCAGTTACGCCTGTAGAACCAGTTACGCCCTGTGCGCCAGTGGATCCAGTTACGCCCTGTGCACCTGTAGGTCCAGTTACGCCTTGTGCTCCAGTAGGTCCAGTTACGCCTTGTGCTCCAGTAGGTCCAGTTACGCCTTGTGCTCCAGTGGATCCAGTTACGCCTGTAGAACCAGTTACGCCCTGTGCGCCAGTGGATCCAGTTACGCCCGTTTCTCCAGTGTTCCCTTGTGGTCCTGTAAATCCAGTTACGCCTTGTGCGCCTGTAGATCCAGTTATGCCTGTAGGTCCTGTAGATCCAGTTTCACCCTGGTATCCAGTTTCACCCTGTGTACCGGTAGGTCCTGTTTCTCCAGTAGGTCCAGTTACGCCCTGTGCGCCAGTGAATCCAGTTACGCCAGTAGGTCCTATATCGCCTTGTGCGCCAGTATTTCCTGTAGATCCAGTTATGCCCTGTACGCCTGTAGGTCCTGTTACGCCTGTAGGACCAGTCGCGCCCTGTGCGCCTGTTTCTCCAGTCGGTCCGATGTCCCCTTGTGATCCTGTAAGTCCAGTTACGCCTGTAGGACCTGTAGATCCTTCTATACCAGTAACACCCTGTAAACCTGTGGGTCCTGTTTCACCCTGTGATCCAATCGACCCTGTGGACCCGGTATCGCCATGGATGCCAGTTGGTCCCGTATTTCCCACCGGACCGGTATTTCCTTGTGATCCGGTGTTTCCTATTGACCCTGTATCTCCCTTATCACCTATTGGCCCTTGGCTTCCCGTAAAACCTGTAGGTCCTGTCTGACCTTCTGCGCCCGTTGGTCCAGTCCCACCTGAAATTCCAGTGGGTCCTGTATCACCAATGCTGGTTGAGCCAGTTGGTCCGATATCACCTGTTGAGCCGGTAGATCCCGTTGTACCTATACCTCCAGTAGGTCCGGTTTCTCCCTGTATTCCTGTTGGGCCTGTGCCTCCAATATCACCAGTCGGTCCCGTGGATCCCACTCCGACAGGCCCTGTAGTTCCGACTGCTCCAGTTTCACCGGTCGGACCAACTTGTCCAGTCCCGCCTGTAGATCCAGTACTTCCCTGAATACCAGTAGAACCCTGAGGTCCTGTACCGCCAGCTCCGGTCGGACCAACTGCACCAGTGGACCCGGTTACTCCACTCGCACCAGTAGCTCCAAGTCCAGTGGGTCCAATCCCGCCTGTAGGTCCAGTATTTCCCTGAATACCAGTAGTACCTGTTGGTCCCCCAGAAGGACCTGTAGGACCTAAAATACCAGCGGGACCTGTAACACCAGTCGATCCAGTCGATCCAGTTACCCCTAATCCTTGTGGACCGGTCGATCCAGTTGGTCCAAGAAATGCGTCATATATTGAGTATACTTTATCAGTAAATCTGCCGACTAATGAGTAACTATAAATGTTGGGACTCGGATTCGTCCCTTTTATGTAAATGATATAATTAGTGACATACGATCCGGGGGTTATCCCTAAATCTGCGTAGACTGATAATATATTATCGTTTACAATAACGATAGGATCTACTATCGGATCATTAGAAATAATGGTGATAGTAGCATCAATGCGGTAAGCATTTGCACTAGTCTGAACAGCAGATATGGAGATACTCACACTGACATTAATTTATTAAGAATCTCTTATTGTTTGTACTGTATTTTAAAATATGAAAACAAGTAAACTCTCTAGTTTGTTTGAATTTGGATTAATATTTGAGATCAATAGGCAGGTTTTGCATCCCTTGGGATATTCACTAGCATTTAAAAAGGGGGACGAGGAAGAACCTGACTCATTAGTTCTTCTAAAAACAGATGATGAGGAAGGCTGTTTATTTCCAGAATCCAATTTTATGGATGGTGCTTCTAGGTTTTCCATGTTCATGAGAAACCATGGAGAGGAAGCAATTAAAAACCGCGTTCAAAAATTAGGGTTTATTAGACAGACTAGGTCTGATCAGTGATATCTATATTTTTACTACTGGTAATTTCAGTAGGAATTATCGCTTTATTAAGTCGGATTAGTAGTCATTCGCCTCAAAGTCATGACCTACATACTAATAAGCTCAGGCGTTTTTATTTAAACACTGCTATAGATAATGAAAGATTCTCGCGTCGTGATGAGTATCGTTAATTTTTTGTCGTCTTTATCTGATTCAGAATGAGATGATTTACCTCGTCCAATAGAGCAAAAAATCATCACACCACTCAGACACATAACATTATTTAAACTGTTAGTGACGGGAGAAAGAAGAAATTATGAGCAGCATTTCTCGTATATCAAGTTTGATCCAGCAACTTGCTTCGACCGATCCTAAAAATCCTGAGGTTGAGGTCATTACAAATATGCTGGTTACCGAACTCGGTTCAGGTCATACAGCTTCTGATTCGATGAATCCGGACGTGCTTCTTGGGCAAATCAAGAAACTGCACACTGCGGCAGTAGTTCCTGCTGCAAATTATGCTAAGATAGCAAATATTACTGCGGGATTAGCCCGTCTTGTCGAAATTTCTCGACGTCCTCAAAATTCGAAAATGCGTCCTCGCGTTGCCCAGATCGTGTCAAGATTGGCTGGGATATTCTCGGAGTGTGATACTGCCGATGAGTTATCGTCACATTCTCTTCTAGAGATTGAAGAAGCAGTCCATAAGTTATATAGTAATGGCACACTGAATAAGCCCAGCACATATAACTTTCAGACCCGTGGTAAGGGACATCACGGCGAGTCTTGAGGTATTGTGATTCAGTCACTTCCTTTTTATCTAAATTTAAAGTTTCCTTTATATTATAAACCCAGGAATGGAACTGAATGGTCTATAATAGACCATAAGGACATTCCTGCGAGTCTCCGGGTCGATCATACCGACCCTAAAAAAATTACCTTAGAACACTCTCATTATCCTATTTCACTAGAGGTGAAATCCGGTAAGTGGGTCACTTATTATTGTGCAGTTTTTGAATATAACGGTAATAAATTTGCTCAGAAGGTAGATAAACTGCCTGCCCCTTCCCCAGAAATCAAAGAGCCTAGTTCTGAATCCGAATCCCAGGAAGAAGAGTCTGAGCCAGATGAGTCTGAGCCAGATGAAGATGAGTCTGAGCCAGATGAAGATGATTCTGAATCTGAGCCAGATGAAGACGATTCTGAATCTGAGCCAGATGAAGATGATTCTGAATCTGAGCCAGATGAAGATATTTTTGAAATCACGACCGAAGAAGAGCCAGAGCCAGAGCCAGAGCCAGAGCCAGAGCCAGAGCCAGAGCAGGAAGAACCTGGGAATAAACAAGCTGCTATTCTTAGGAGAATAGCTTTTCGGATTTCTAAAAAGGGATAACTACTCTCTAGCTCTTTTAGTTCTTTGGCTTCTATAGATTCGTAGTCTGGCGCAGTTAGCACAAAGTAGTACGCATTTCGATGCCTCTGATATTATCGTGGATTTCGATTTAATCAGCATTTTTGAAATATTGTGTTGTGCGGCGTTTTCTCTAACGAAGTCCATTTGACAATGATGAAATCCTTCGCCGCAATCTTTACATGGGTTTGATTTTAATATATTCAACAATTCCCTAGCTTCAAATTTTCGTCTTGCATTTTGTTGCTTTCTATGGATTTTTATGCTATCTAAAGAATGATTCATATTTTATAATTAATAAATACATTAACAGATTAATAACTAGTAGTAATTAGAGGATTTAAAAATGGCAAGACCTAATGACACTTATCTGTACACAGTAGGTAGTAGTCCTAATACAAGAGTAGCTATTTCTCAAAAGAATAGAGTATTTAGTAAGCCTTACAGTGGCCAGAGTCCCGGCCTTTTTAAACAAGTAGGGGTTCTTGCCACTTTCGACTACACGGAATCCCGATCAATTGATCCGGTTCGAGGGGTAGGTTTTGGGGATAAAATCGCTGAGTTAGTGCCGGGTGTTACCGACCCAATGGGCATGACCCTGAACCGCACCCTTTTATATACCGCTGGGATTGTTCAGGAACTAGGATATAAGGGTGGTGTTGATGGTATTGTTCGTTCATTACGCCAGCATAAATGGCCATTTGATATACAATCCGAACTTGTATTTTCAGAGTTAGTAAACAAGGCTGACAATAATCAGTTTGGGGGTGGGCAAAATGAAATTGGCGGTCCAGGTGGAGGGTTCTCCTTAATAACTTATTTTAAGGGATGCTGGCTAGAACAATATTCAGTAAGCTTCCCTAGTGATTCTGCAATCGTAATGGAAGATGCCTCTGCTAAGGTCACGGACGTTACGGACGGAACCACACAATACCAGCCAGGCGATCCTAACTCTTACGGCGAATCTCTCGAATCTGGAAACAACCCATTCTTACAGTCGGGTTCAGGTTCTTTACTCTACGGTCCATTTTAGTCACCGTAACAACAAAGGCCAATGGGTTTTATACCTGTTGGCCTTTGTTGTGTTTGGTATAGTAATGTGTTATGGAAGATTTTATACTAGAGTTAGAGAATAATCTATCGAACGTCGGTGCTAAAAAACTGTGGAAGAGACAAGTAGGAGCCACTTTATTGTGGTTGGCTCCTATTACTTTATCCGGTCAGGAAAGAGTAAATGAAGTATTGTCGAATTCTGACTCACTTGGTATGAATGTAGTAAATGAAACTAAACGAGTGACTCTCGCATATGCCATGGTCGGTATAAATGACTTGGACTTAAGAGAATACCGAGATAGCACCCCCAGATTTCCTCATAAAGGTAAAGATGGTAAAACATTCAAGGTATCCTTGGATAAATATTTATACTTTAAGATGCAGGATTGGAGTTCTCAATTCATAGATGATGCCTTTAGTATTTACGCTGATTTATTGGAGACTGATCAGAAGGAAAATCTAAAGGGTATAAAATTCGAGAATGCTTTGTCGCCCACTGATGAACTTCTCGAACTCGAAAGACGATCTTCGGAGATTCGTCAACAGTTGAATATGCCCTTATTGGTAGAACCACCAAACCTTGAAGCTAAGGAATATAAATTAACTGACCAAAAAGCAGCGATACTAAAGGAAACTGATTCAAAGCCTGTTGTTGAATTAGATTTCGATCCCTTTGCTCGTGTAGTGTCTAATCTGGCGTCACCCGCAGAAGAAAAAGCAGACACTGCGGTCAAGGCGGAGGGCGCTCCTGATATGAGTGTGACCTCTCCGGCCCAGAATTTCACCGCCACCCCGAAGGGAGCTCCAATGATAGATGTGGAGCTCATCTCTCCCTTTGCTTCGCAAAGCAACACGAATTCGGACGTTATAGATAAACCGTCCGAAAAATTGACCTCGGCTCCTATAATTGACCCTCAAGTAATAAATGTCAATCCACGCTTTTCACCTCCATTGAGGTAAAAATTGGAAGATGCGCGCCAAAAGAAGAATAGTGGGCGCATAGAAGTAAGCGTCCCTAAAAATTATTCTCCAATCGATGATTCTGTTTGGGAAGATGCAGAATCATATATATTTCAAGGATTCCTAACTAGTCACGCAGTTATTCAGAATCAATTTTTTGTTTTTAAAACTCTGAATCATCTGGAAATGCGCCAGATAGAATTCATGCGGCCTTCTACTAATTCGGATTTAGAACGCAGAAATTTCTTTAGAGCAGCATTTATTGCCCAAAGTATATTCATAGTAAATGGAAATAATTCTTTAGTAGATCGAGAGAAGAGCATTACAAAGTTAGTAAAAGTGATTTCTAAGTTAGGTTCCGCACATCAGGAAAAAATATTCGAAAATCTTAAGTCACTAAATGAACGAGCTTCTCGTGCTTTTCCTCTTATAGAAATATACTCATTTGAAAACAGGTCAAGATTCAAGTGGCTCCAGCATGGCGGCACCCCCATCAATAGTGTCAATAATACTGGAATCTCAGGGACGGATTCTTTGGGACTGAATTGGGCGCAGTCTATGTGGACTGCTCTAAATAAAATATATGATAGAAAAGATCAAGATGAAAAAGATTGGCAAAATGCGAAGTTTATAGGCGGTTGCTTCGCGGGTAAGGGCATAAGGGCCTTAGATGATAAAGATAGGATGAGAGCCGAGAGGGAAAAAAAGGAAAAAGAAGAATTAAAATTAAAGGTATTAAGACAATACTTAAATCGTTCGACCAAGAAATTAGAATCGCCAGTTGAGACCGTTATACTTCCAGACGGAAGACAGGCGGAAGTAATTAATAGATTTAGAGCTGACAGTGCTGAAGATTTGGCTCGTCAGCTTTCATCTGCTTTGAACAATGAAAAAGACTCTCACGATTTAGCGGTAGAAACTCATTTTAGGAATGTAAATGGTCGAAGTCTTGAAATCCATAACGAGAGACAAAATCTTATCAATATATCGAGCCATAAACCACTGAATGAAAACTCAGGGTCATCTGTTTTAACGAGAAGTGAAGCTGAAGAAAGAGTCAAAAGACTCAAAGATTTATTAATCAGTCCGGAACAACATATTATTCCGGAAATTAAGAATTCAAGTTCTGATACACGGTGAAATTACGATGGCCGACCGTGAATTAAATATCAATATACCTGTATCTCCTACTTTAGATAGAAAGGCAGTTACAGATTTACGCCGGGACTTAAGCCAAATGATGAATTCTATCGAGAAGATAGATAATAATATAGGGGGAAAAACCATCAAATCAGCTGCGGCCACAGCAAAACAATTAAAAGATATCGCTAAAAGCGCTGCGCAGTTTACAAGTGCCTTATCGAGAGGTACATCAGACGCTTTCAAGGAATTTGATAAATTATCTAAAGAAATAAATCAAAAACGGAACGAGGCTAAAAAGTATGCGGAAGAGTTATCAACGTTAGGTGATGATAGTCCTGCAAAAGCCCAGTTGGAAACTAAACTAGCCGAGACAGAAGCTAAACTAGATGATTTAACGAAATCGGGAAGTGCTTTGATGAAGGGGAATCAAAAGTACTTAAAAGTTGTAAAACTATTAAGCAAGGAACAGGAAAAACAGTTAAAAAAGGCTAAATCAATGGCTTCTTACGGTAAGGGTGATCTTGCCAAAGGAGTATTCGGAAGCTTAAAAAGAGGTGGTCCCGGTGCTGTTGCGGGGGTAGCAGAAGCACTAGGTGAGGGTATGTTATCGAGTCGTTCTCGAAAAGCTTTAGCTGCAAAGCGAGAAGAAAAGCGCCTCACCAAATTATCAAGGAGACAATTAAAAGCAGGAGACGTAGCTGGGTCCGAATCATCATCATTGGCTGCTGCCTCTTCCGGTGCTCAAGCAGCTAAATTACTAGCTAGTTTAGGCCCCATGGCGCTTGCAATAGCCGGGACCGTAGCTGCTGTAGGAGGTCTTGCCTATGGATTGGTCAAGGCTAGTCAGTATATATCGGGTCTCAATAAATCACTGGTTGAAAATATTCCAACCGTAGCTGATTCTACTTATTCTACTAGTAATTATACTAAAGCGTTGGACGAAATGCGGACCTCGTTGCTTGAAAATGAAGAAACTATTAATATGTTAGGAGGTACTCTAGAACAGTCAGCAAAGGGTGCCAATGCCTTCAGCACTGGTGTTGGTGGCTTTGTGCGAGGATATAATTTAATCGAGCAAATGGATGGGGGGATGAAGGCTTTTCAGACAAATTTAATCGTATATGGGAAAAGTTTAGGAATGACTACTGAGGAAGTAGGAACCCGAATAGCTTCATTTTATACTGATTATGGTTACGGTGCTAAATCTGCAAATGATATGTTCGTGGCATTAATAGATAATGCTCGTGCTGCTAATATGCCGGTTAATAAATTCATGAACATATTTGACGAAACTATTCCTGGGCTCAGTTTATATACGAATAGGATGGAAGAACTTACCAATATCATGAGAATGCTTAGTAAAACTATGAGTCCGGACCAAGTTCGTCAATTCATGCAAGCCCTTGGGCGTGGGTTTAAGGGCAAAGGTCCCATGGATAGACTCCATGATGTCTTAATAGCTGGCCAAGAAAAGTCAGGAGAATTTAAAATGTCCGGCATACTTAAAGAAGATTTCGCTGGAAAAATGACAGACCTTACAAGGGATATGGGTGATGAGTTATCCGTAAGTCTTCGCCGAGCCTTTGCTTCAGGTAACGAAACAGAATTCTTACGAGCCATCAAAAAAGCAGAAACAAACCCAACAATACCACCTGCAAAATTGGGTGCGTTAAAGGATACATTTTATGCTGAAAAGATGAGACAAAAGGGAGACCCCCTGAGTTTAGCTACGGCTGCAAAAGCAGGTAGTACTGTGTCATTAGTCAAAAGTATACAAGCTAAGGGTCAAAATATATTTGGTGATAAATTCGATCGATTTCAAGGAATTTCGGAAATTGCAGGCCAGAAAATCGGAATTAGCAGTGAGGAACAGGAGGCTTATAATAGTATGATTGCGGCGATAAAAGAAAACATGGTAGCCATCCATGATAATGGTACGACACAATCTCGTGCGCTTGATAAAGCGTTAGCTGAACAAGTAGGTAGAAGGCTAGGAAAAAACCCCCTCGATCTTACTCTCCAAGAATTCCAGACTGCTACACAAGATGATATGTTAAAGGCGTTATCATATCATCAAGAGAACTTAAATAAAATGGATGATGATAAAGACATACAAAAACTTATACGTGATAAAACTACCTCTATAGATGAGAAAATAACTCAGGTTATAGCCAGACTTCTTCATAAAATATCCGAAACTGTGATGAATATATATGATAAAATAAGCAGTTGGTTTACTTCGTCTACAGCCGTCGATAAAAGTGAAAAACGTTATATTCCTAAATTAGAATCATATAGAGAACAGTATATGGCTCTAGATGATAAAGATGTAAAAAATAAAGGAATGATATCGAAATCAGAATATAGTGGTGTGTATAGACGTGCCATTGAACTAGCGGGCACGGATTTAGGCAGAGATAAATTAGGAAATTCGCAAGTAGTAATGCAAAAGGCAGTTGAAGAAACGTTTGATACCAATATTTTGAAGAATTTAGATGCAGACCAATTGCGTTCTGTCGGCATAAGTCCCGATCAATTTATAAAGGGGACTTTTACCCAACAAGAAGATGGTAGTCTTAAAAAAGAAGAATTAAATCTCCTTGATGTAATGAAGAGAGGAGAATTCGGATATCTTAGTCCCAGAGAATTTTTAGCTCTAGCTGAAATACCAGGCATGAAACTTGGTCGCGGTGCCTCCAGTAGAGGAACACATAATTATGACATGCCCGTGGAGAAGATAAAGCCTAAAGCAGAAGCTGATGATACAATAAGAGATGTAGAAGCTCATAAAGCGAAATTCGCGGAAGGCGGGTTTGGGATGGCTTCGGGAGCTAATAGCTCGTCGTTTGGTGCCAATGCGATGTCGAGTTTTATGAAGGTGTTTCAAAGCGTTGGCAGTGTTTTTGGTGGTTCGCCTGTTGGCACAGGCTCAACAACCGCAGAAAGTCCTGTTGCAAAAACCGCCGAATCTACAGCTGATACAGCTGATACCCTAAATAAGGGAGTCGTAAATGAAATAGGTAATGTGGCTGAACTAGTGGGCAAGAATGCAAATGCATTTTTTGCGTCAATGAAGGAAGCGGTCCGAGGAGGCGTTGAAGTGCCTTTATATGACCATGCTTTATTTTTAGCCAAGATCCAAGCCGACCCTGATTATGCTAAACTTGGGACTGCTAAAAATTTACCTCCCCAGGGACTTCATGTGCTTTCAGGTTTTTTCAAAAATGATGGAGAAACTTTTGATGATGCATTCTCCAGAACATTTAATAATACGCCGCAATTTGCTGATGGTGGAGTGATGCCACACACGGGTTTGGCTTTGCTTCATGCTGGAGAAATTGTGACCAACCCGGCGAAGGGTCAAAGTACTGGTCCCGCTTCCGTAGTGATTAACTTACCATTTATGTCGAATGCTACTCCCGGACAAGTTGCTCGGGCTGTGGCTGGAGAAATGTACCGAATTTTCAATATTAAGTGAACATGCCTGGACCATCCATAAAATACCCCAGATACTCGGGCGGACTATTACCACAGGATTACCAAGGAGGTAAACCTATACTATTTACTGTAGCTCAATTTGGCGGCACAGACCCCATGTATGACGTAGCCCTCGCATTGTATGTGAACCCTAGTGAACTATCTGAAACTTATACGAAATCCAAAAATGTGGTGATGACTTATGGGGGGTTTGTCGAATGGGTGTGGCCCGATGAAATATCGAGCGTTTCTGCTAGTGGTTCTACAGGAGGTTTCATAAGTCCCTCGCAAGGATACACTGCAGCTTCTTCTAAACAGGTGGGAGCTTTCGGGGCATTGACGGGGAGAAGAGGAACACTAGCATATGAACGGTTTACTGATTTATTGGAATTATTTAGGTCTAATGGAATGGTGTATGATTCAGATGGTACTCCCGTTGTGCGTTCGACTGTTTTAATGATTTGGGATAAAGGTGTATATAATGGACACTTCAGCACCTTTAGTATAAATGAGGATGATGTTAATCCCTTCACCTTAAATCTGTCCTGGGAATTTAAAATAGAGAGCGTTGTTTATAAAATATTAGGGAACCCTAGAGAAAGATGACTAATCAAAGCAATCAGAGCGGTGGTTTTAATATTTCTCAGTTATATACTCAGAATACATATTTTAATATTACTGGTTTTCTTGATAATTTAAATAAGAACAGTGTTATAGCTCATGAAGCGGTGAATGAATCATTTTATTCAATAGTATCAACAAATAGACATGCTTCAGACCGTCCTTTTATCATAGGATTCATCCCCCCAGATTTCAATATAAACTTTATTCCTTATATATCAAAATTAGGGAAAAAAGTAGCAGCTACCACCTCCAAAGGTGTACAAATAAAACAGCCTAATGCTAAAACAGGCCAAAATACAATACTTACACAGCAGGAAATTTCGGCACAAGTAGCAGTAGCATCTAAAGGATTCAAGTTTAGTTTACTTAAACAGTGGACCGATGAAGATTTTGACTCCATTGTAGGTGAATTGGCTGGAAAGGTGCCACAAATGGACCCTGTTGATTTATGGTGGGGAATAGCTGCCGAGTCTGCGTTTAATCCTAATGCAGTTAATTGGGGGGGAGATAAGACTAAGCAGACACCTAGTGCTGCTGGCTTAATCCAATTTAACCCTGGTGGGCCTATTCAAAAAAAAGAAGACGCTGGAAAAGCGTTGGGGCCAGGAGAAATTATGACTTATGATGATTGGTTAACCATTAAGGATAAATCTGTTTCTGAACAGGCCCCCTATATAGCTGACTATTTCGCAATAAAGGCAAAGGCCAAGAAGAAGGGGAGCAGCGATTCCCTTTATCCTTTTCAAGATCCATGGAACGTATACGCAGCCGTTAACGGTGGTTCTTATGATGCGACTTCTCCTGACGAGCAAATAATTTATCCTGCTGGATCGGCTGCGGCTAATGGGAATAAGGCATATCAAGATGATGATGGTAATGTGACGGTCGGACAGGTAAAGGATACTGTAGGTACTCTCTATCCTCGTTCCGGGGCAGGTTGGGATTATTGGAAACAAAACGTTAGAGCTGCTCAGGAAAGGTTAAAATCCGGACCACCTACTCGTGATTTCGTAGACTCTAGAACTCCTGGTGCTCAGGGGTTAGGAGTGGCTGGCGGAATTATGACGAGTATAAATATAATAGATAAACCTGAAGATCCTTATGCAGCGTACGGTAGAAACTTGTTGGTAGATGACGGCAGGAAAAAGTATACAGATGCCGTAGTAAGAGAATTAAATCAACAAGTGGAGCGGGTCTCTGCCACTCCTTCATTATTATTATACATAAATCCAACTTCCTTTAACAGATCTCATCAGCATACCATAGATTATGCAGGTGGTTGGAGAGGTAATATTATAAGTATGTGGCTAGAACAGCCCATACAAATTCAAGGATCCGGAACTACTTCTGGTCAATATGTGGTTGATTCTCTCGGAAACGGCGGAATTACTAATACGAATAGAATATATAGTTTATCATATGCAAATCTTCAGTCAATGCTAATGATGTATCAAAATAATGGTTGGATATATTCAGGAGAATTATACAATGCATCTAACAAGGGAGTTCCCGTTATTGGGATGTCGATTTTTATATATTATGATGGTCACATTTACATTGGTTCCTTCGATTCATTTAAAATCAGTGATAATGCTTTAAAGCCTTTTAGCTTAGACTATGATTTTACTTTTACGGTAAGATATGATGTAGCTTTGTTGGATTCTGTAGGAGAAGCTAACGCTCAAGGAATTCCGTAATATGACAAGAGTTTCTGGCTGGAGTGGAACGCATGTAAATAACAGTAGACCTTATGTCACTATATCGGCTGATGCTTATGTAGCGATTCAAGGCGAAACCACAATTTTAGGATGCGGCGAGTGTCGCCGAGTTATAAATTTTAACGAGTATATGACAGGATTGTCTGTAGATACTTCTACTGATAATCCTCCGGGAAATGCTTCCATAAATTTTACTGTTCCTGATACTGCAATTAATGATTGGTATGCAGAAGATAACTTAGTTTTACTTCCTATGATGGAGGTAGAAATATATGCAAAGGGGTATTTTCTAATAGGGGGTGTCCCTCAATATTATAAGATATTCTGGGGTTTAATTACTAACATATCAAAATCTTGGTCCAATGGTGTTACGACAGTTAGCCTTTCCTGTCGTGACATTTTATATTGGTGGGAAAAAACCAGTACGACCATTAATCCGGCATTTCTCGATCCAGTAGGAAATAGCACGGGCGGTAATTTCGTTCTGTGGGGTAATAATTTTGCTGGAGCTCACCCATTTGCTGTCATAATTGCTTTAGCCCGTGAGTCGATGGGTGACTGGTCATTCACTGCGGGCTCACTGAACGAAAATTTCATTCCTGAGCAAGGCGCTGAACGTGAGTATAATAATGATATGATCGGTGGAATCATGTTATACTGGCAGGCTAAATTTGCCAACATGTGGTCTAGCTTAGTCATATATGGAACCACTGGAGCAGTTTATCCGACTTGGGGAGACGGATTGGCGGTCTCTAATCCACTTAAATTAGCTGCTGCTATATTTGAACAGGAAGCGAATCTAAGAGGAAGTGATGAGACTAACACAGTAATAAAATATGATCCATCCGAGATAGCAGCATATAAGAAGGATATAGGTAAAGTGGCTCAATTCGGGTTTTTCCAGCCCGAAATTCAGACGAAATTATCTATCGCTAAACAGGCTGCTGAGCAAATAGGATACGAATTTTATTGTGATACAACAGGAGATATAATTTGTAAGCCCCCCTTCTTCAACTTAAATGTTTTACCTAATAAGCCAGTATCTTGGATCCAAGATATTGACCTAATCGATGAACAGTTTCAGGATTCAGAAGGCGAAATAATAACTCACATTGTAGCCAGTGGTCATGCATTCGGGGGTGTTACTGATTGGGGTATAAACGACGAGTTTACTACTCCAAGAACCGGTGCTTTCGATTATCACCTATTGCGAAAATATGGGTATAGACGTCATGATTTTCAAGTAGAATGGGCTGGTTCTATGCGAAGAATGTATTACTACATTCTTGACTTTATGGACAGACTTAATGCGCGGCGCATGAACGGAAGCGTTACTATCCCGATGAGACCCGAACTTCGAATGGGGTTTCCGGTTTACATTCCACGGCATGATGCCTTTTATTATATCAATGCAATCCAGCACAGTTTTAGCATCGGGTCACAAGCTACCACTACTCTTACATTGATGGCAAAGAGAAGTAAGTTCCTGGCTCCAAAAAATATAGGGAAAATTGAAAGATTTGGGCAAGCTACTGCCTCGGTTTCAGCTCAGAATAGTGCTCCCGTTCAAGATCCGCTTAATACCCCTGCTAATCAGCAACGGAAGCAAAATGCTATCACTTATAAAATTTCCTTTCCTGATGTAGGGGGTAATACCGGAGCTTCAACCGATGGGGCGAAGCCCATAATTATGAGGCACCCTAAGACGGGCAAACTCCTTGGTTATCCTAGAGTAGTAATGGTCCTAAGAAGGACATACAATAATCAGGAATTGCTTGACTTGCTAACCAAGACACCTGGAAATAAAAAACAGCAGCAGAACAAGAAAGGCAAAGGCAAAAACGCTAAACCTACCACAGGGTTATCGGGCAGTATTTATCAATCTTCCAGAGATCAAGCATGGCAATTATTGAATGATAAAGATAAAACTGACTTAATTTCAAGAATAAAACAAAACAGGTATGAAACAAGCGCTGCTAATGAAGGTGCATTTGATTATGCGGAAGATGTTGATGGACAGTTTAAAGAATTTCAATTAATAAAGATTACCTCCATTACCTGGAGTGATACATTGTCTGGTGGTCAAAAAGAACAATTCTCTGCAAGTAATGACCAGGCATCAAAGGTAAAATATCAAGGAGAAGAGAAGAAGATCGAAGGAGAAATTAAAACTATCCAGAAAGAAATTGATAAGCTTAATATCACCCTTACCAAAAAAATAAACGAAAAAATAAAAGAACTCGCAGTAGTTGCAAAGGAATCTGGTATACCGAATGCCGGGGTTACTATAAAGAAGAAAACTAAACCGAATGGGACCATATCCTGGGAGATAGTCATCATACCAAGCGTTTCTAGTCTGGAAATTCGAGACTTAGGGGCAAAGACTCCTGTCAATCTAGATGAAGAAAAAGTTAAGGCATTTGAAGATTCAGTTAAGAAGAACTCTGCTTTTTCAGAATTAGGGACCGAGATTAATGATACCGGTAAGCAAATAAACGATCTTATTCTGAAGAAGAAAGAACTAGAACTGGATAAAAATAAATATAAATTCGCGGCTGGTCGTGTGTTGAATGATCCTTCCGTATTGGTAAGACCAGTTTCTGATGAATTTGGTTATGAAGTGGTTGGGCATTTTAGATATGGGCGCGGGGCTTATATGGATAGAGGTAGAGTCACATTTGCCTCAGACGCTTCGGCCAATCAGATTAACATCCAATTTGCAGCAACGGGCTCTCTGCTTACAGAGAGCGTATCTGTTCCTCAACAAAGCACAGTAGACTTTTCCAAAGCATTTGAAAAAATGCGTCCAGATGATTGGGCGACAGCAGCCAGTAGTAGAAGTGGTGGTACTGATACCCCTAGTGACTTCTTGATGACTAGTGAAAATACGTATGTAGCGGACATAAACCAAAATATTGGTAAGAGTGTTTTTATTGAGGTGGATTCTATCCGCAAATCACGATTGTTATCCGACCTGAAACCATCGGTGGACTTGGAAAACTTCAGCACAGCCTTTGATAATTGTGCTTGTGGGGTGGGTCGCACTAACTGGATATCAGTATTACCTTCTAATATAATAAGGGATGTTTTAAGAAGTTCGGGATCTCTACCCGTGCAATTTGTGGAGGCGGGAAGAAACGTATCCAGTGCTTTAGGGGTTACCAAAGAAGAAAAAATTGAGGTGATATCCGGAGAAGTATCCATGGGCAACTTCTGGGTAGCATTGAATAAATATTTATCTGAAAAATTTAATAGAGAAATTGATTCCAATGTTCGTAGAGAAAGAATATATAGTGGTGAAAGTCAGACGCGAGTAAGTGAGAATTATGCTGATTTCGCTGGTAATCGAAATCTATTTGATTTACCGGGTGGAGGGTCTTTGTTCGATAGGGCAGCCAATGGGGACCAAGACGCTATTGGTGCTCTTCAGAATGAAGCAAATCAGCTATTCGGACTCAATTCCCAGGGAATATCAAATGTCTCATCGAATTTCAACCAATTAGGTGATGAAATATCTTCTTATTATAATAAAAATAAAGACCGAGTAGAAGCAGCTGTTGGTGCTACGGCAGACTATTATAAGAATATAGGAAAGGCGTACGGGCTTGAAGGAACTTTAGAAGAACAGTTAGCTATACAAAATTATTGGGAGAACTTAGAGCAGGGATTCGGGGCTTCGAGTGTTCCCTCTTATCCTCCAGGAACCCCACCGCAGTTCGCATCAATACTGAATCCTGGACAATATGCTAGCGGTTCAGTAAGGCCTGATAATGTAGCTCTTAAAGGTCCGCCTCCCAATACTTAAGACTTTAAAATCTTTAGAAAATTCCCGTTACAGTATTTAGAATTTAAGACATATAAAATTATTTGTTCCAGAGTCCTATTTGGAGGACTCAGTAGTATATAGGTATCCACTTCTTTCGTAGAAACGTCCACTAAGTGCTTTATTTTCTTAATGTCAAATCTCATTGACATGTTATATCCATTTTCCGGATCACCATCTAATACAATTCCACTTCGTTCATTCGCATTGATAAATGATATTAATTTTGAATCGTTAGTTTCGAAATTTAAAGATATCTCGTGAGATTCCATTGGCTGGATTGTAAAATCTATTTCCCACTTTGCCTCATCTATTAAATTTCCTGAGAGGGTAGTTATTTGTAATATGGTTTTCATCATTGATTCCCTATAAATAGTACCGTATAAGAAATATGGAAGAAAAATTTTACCCTTTATTGCTTAAACCAGGAACTCCTGGTGGTATATATCAGTTATCTTTATCTCACCCGGATGCAAAAAAATATTTATGGGTAGGATACATTATTCACGTAGATGTTGAGACGATGGTGTGCTCAGTAGGGTTTAATACTTCACCTGATGAGAAACTAGATATACCACTGCCTGCAATGGGAGGTGGTGGTCCTCGTTCTTTCAGTGGAACCATTCCTGAAAAGGGGGCGACCGTTATATGTGGTTGGAAGCCGATGGGTCCTGGGAGTAATAGTCATTTCCCATTCATCCTCTCCATACTTTCTGCCGGTGTTTATAATTCTAGGGATTATGCTCCGTTTCTTCCTGCACCCCCGGAGCAAATAGATGAGGTCTTATCTCTAAGACCGGATTTAGAATTTGACCCAAAACTACAGACCAATACTGTTAGATTAAAATTAAGGAAAGCATATTCTGGAGATTTCTTAGCGTCTGCAAGTTCGGGTTCTGACATTTTATTAGATAGAAATGTGGTAATTACTAACCGTTCCGGAAATGAGTTCATCCTAAGAGATTCTGATCAGACTGCTGTGCTTCAAACAATCAATGAATTTACAGCGAATGCAGCTGGATACTATAGAAGAGGACTAATAAAGAGAAACGCTTTTTCATTTTTATCAGATTATTTTCCATTAAACGAACAGACCAATGGTACAAATCCTTTCGATATTGAAGAGGGGGAACTATTCAAGCAGAAAATTCCGGTTACGAGCCCTGTATATGACATTTTATTTCAATATGGACTAATAGATGAAGATGGAGTAAGAACCTTTAGTTTTACGGAGGGAATGTTAGAATACCCGTATATTGTAACCAGTGATGGCAGAAGAATTAATTATGTGTATCCTGGATCTGCAGAGTCCGGATACAATAATGTTGAAGAAGCGTATATAGAGGATAGAAGAGAGTTAAGACATGTTTCGGACGGCGTAATGCCGGTGACTGATGAAGGTGACGGATTTTTCTCTGATGAATCGAAAAGAGAAGTCTTCATAGAAGATGTTCACGGGACTGTCGTAGGGAATAACTTTGTCACAAATGAAGGCAGGGCATTATATAAAAAGGTACTGAAGATGCAGTTGTTCTCCGATTCTGATCAGGGAGAACTTTGCAACTATCCTACTTTTGAGTCTATAGATAATGCTACAGACTTAGGTGTCCTAGATTCTCACGCTTTAGCCCGTCTGTATCGGATTCAGTCTCCCACTACAAATAATCAGTGGGTCTTTGGTATTAATAAAGAGGGTCGAACATTCCTTCATATTCCAGCCTCACAGACCGGTTTACCTGATGATAAAGGAAAATCTCTAGATCTAAATATCATGGGTCTGGTTAAAGGAATTATAGGAAAAGATCCTAATACTGGACTAAGTCTCGATCTCCGATTAAAGGGCGGGATGAACTTCGAACTTGGTACCTCAAGTGCTTCAGGGAACAATTTTAATTTTACCGGGCCAATTACCGTGAACTATTTGGGAGGGACCTCCGTTGATGATTCCCCGACTGTGAGTCATATCGTAGATGGAAGTACTTCAAGAGTCATTTCTGGATCAGATTTTAAATATACCAAGGGCACAAATGTTAGAGTTTCGGGGGGCTTGGATGCTACTGAAGCAGATGGGGTGAGTGTCGTGGCGAGTTCTGGTGGTTATAAGTTGTCTTCAGGTGGAGAACACGGCGTAACCGTATTGGGGGCCTCGAATGAGTACTATGCCCAAGATAAATCATCCAAATTCGCTCTTGGTAAACGAAATTTGACATTAGCTGGTGTAGATTCAAGCACAGTCTTGACTGGCAATGCGAGTAGAACGGTAGTTGCTGGTAATATAACTGATAGTGTAGTTACTGGTAATATAACGAAATCTACGGTATTGGGTAATATTATACTTGCTACTGCGGCAGGTGCTATCGGTATAACCAATGGATTGGGTGCCTTAGCATTGGCAGCTTCTGCTGGGCCTATCTCTCTATCATCCACCACTGCTGTTACATTAACGGGCTTAGTAACAGCCATAACCAGCCCAGTTACAAGCATTGGGATAGCTAAGGTAGGTGTGGCTGTTGCTGGTATTCCAGGTCCAAATGCTCCGCACTTGGACTATCTGACAGGAATTCCAATCTTGGGTATTCCTACGATTGCGGTGGGTTAATGCCTTCTTTGGAGAGAATATTTCCTGCTATCAGTGGGGCCTTAAATGGGGCGGGCTGTGTAGGTGCTTCTAGTTATCAGTTATCTAGTGCAATATCGAATGGTTTGTTTGGTTTTCTTAATACATCAGTCACAGTTTTTACTATAGACTCTGGTACTGCGGGTGTAGGCAAAGGAACGTTGGGTGTTGTAATTTACTTGCCTGCCTTATTGACACCCACATTATTATCCAATGCTAAGGGTGCTTTAATAAATGGATCCATAAGCGAAAGTATGTTAGTAGGCTTAAGCCTAAGTATATGTGGAGTGGTTTCCTCTGCAATTCCTATGACTGTTCATCCAATTGTCGGAGTGGGAACGGGCGTAGGAAGACTGCTTATTAAAGAACCAGGAACGGGAATCGGAATATTTTTACAGTCATTTGCAGCGGCGGGTCTAATTAGCCCGATGGCAATTTCCTTATCAAATGTCATTAGTAACTCATTAAACGCTACTATATCGACTGCTTCCGTGTTGGTTCAAATAGCAGGGCCTCCATCACCCGTCCCTGCTAGTGGTGTTGGAACGGGTGTACTTATCTAAGGGTATTGTGTTTCATGTCATTTGATACTTCAGGAGCTGTGCTTGAGGGAGTGAGACTTTCTCAAAGCGTAAATACTCTTGTGCTACCGCCAAGAACCTTGGTACAGCCTCAGGATACCCATGATTTTAACAAGATTTCTCAAAGAGCTGAATATTGTATATTTGTAACTGGTCAGTCAAAAGATGCAGATGGTATTTATATTAATGATCCGAATTTGAAGTTTAGATGGACTCGTAATGATTCAATATTTAGATTTTCTTACGATAACGTAAGTCGTAGATGGTTTCCAGCTCCCGGTAGTTCTCCCACAAGGCTAGGAGTGATTTCTAATGAAAATAGACTAACTGCTCCAATTCCAGTAGATAATGGAGTATCGAATTACCAAGTATATGTAAGTGTTCCGAGAGTATACGAATTTCAATATGTTTTGGTGCTAAGTTTCTCTAATCCGCCTCCTGGAACGGTAGAAATAAATAGAGAGACTGGTGAGTTAAACTTTAGTGAACAAGACATATCAAACCCAGACCTTGCAAATCAAATAGTTTATATCAGTCGCCAGAGCTTCTTTAATCGAGCCAGATTTAATGGAAATATCATAACCATTAATTCAGATGGGTCCTACGAGGCCTTTCTGAATCCAATCCCTACTTCTGGAGAATACCCTCTTTTAAGAATTGGTTATACTGAATATTTAGTATCCATTTCATATCCAAATGAATCTTCGATGCCCGTCCCCACTTCTTCTGGGATCATAAATTATGCTTTAGACACTGGGAGGGCATTTATTTATGATTCCGAAGCTAATTCAGGCGAAACCATATTTTATGATGGTGTAATCAACGGAGAAACTTCCGCAAATCAATATCAACTTGCTGTTATTCCCGACACTTCACCGTTCTTACCCTTGTCAATATATATAGGGCAGTCTACAGATTTCATTAATTTAGATGATACTACACGTTTCTTATTCTGGGGATCTAGAAGCGAAAAGGATTATTACTTAAACGTGTCAGTAGTAGATGAAAATCCTACGTTTACGGATTCAGGGACCATCGAAATCAATAAAGTAAACGGAAATGTTTACATGAATTCCTATGATTGTGACCGTCTTAAGGGGTCATTTCTTCGTTATCTTGATAGCTATCTTGAGATTGAAAATGGTATAACTTTTCAAATATTTAGAAGTGGTGCCAATGAAACGGGATTTGTAAACAGCTATGATTTTTTCGAATATTATAAAATAACGAATTCTGTTATGTCTGATAACATCAGCGGGTCTCCATTTCTTTTTTTACCGAGCCGTCCGATAGATGATTCTTACCTGTCGTATCGAGTCACTGATGCCCCAGGAAGTAGCGGTACGTTTAGTGGAAGTCTTAAGAAAGCAGAAAATCCTGAAGATTTAGGTCTAGGTTATAAGGTAGACTTTAGTACTAAGACTCTTTCTTTCTCTAAAAGGGTAGAAGAGAATAAGACTGTAGGAGTTACTACCAATATTTTAAAATTAAAATATGCCGCTTTAATACCTGGTGGATTCGAAATAAAGAAGAACAATGAACCGCTAGATTCTTCTGACTATTCTTTAGATATCGGTGCCGGTTTAGTCACTTTTTTAGAATCTGTAGGAGAAAATGACGAATTAAATGCTTTTGATGTTCTAGGTCATGCCCAAGGAGATACTTTCACATCATTTAGTTTTCAGTTTAATGCTCTTTATGTTAATAAATATATTTTGGTATCGATTGGGGAGAATGTTGGTTTTTATCGCATAAAAGATTTCATAAATGGTAATACAATTAGAGTTGAGGGGCTGTTCCCTAAAGACGAAAATGTTACCGTTGATATAAAGTCCACAAAAGAGATCATATGTGATAGGGTCTGGACCTCCATTAATCCAAGAATGAAATTGTTCACTCTGGAGAAGAAAAATCCAGATACAGGCGAATATGAATATCATGACCAATCTAATTATTCCATAATACCTGAATTGGGTCAAATAACCCTAAATGAAACACCTGACCCCAATGATGTCTTCAGAGCTAATTATTTATGGATAAATTCTCCCATAGAAGGAATCAATAGAAATGTTTCTGAACTTAACGTAAAGGTCACTAAAGAAGAAAAAATCGAAATTCTTGCCAGCAAAATACGTTTAGAAAAAGCTAGTTATGTAAAAGGTAAAAACTACGTTAGTATAAACCAAGACAATAAATCAATAGTCCCATTAAAGGGATTCAGAGTAATCGCAGACGGTATAACTGTTCCTGCAAGTCAGATTCGGTTTATCAACAATAACTCAATATTCTTAGGTATTATTTTAGAAAATCAAGAGATATATGTTGATTATTGGATAGAAGAAAATACTGGGGGTTCTAGAGTATTTACTCTCATAAATACTCCTATTGATATAGATATTCCTGAATTTATTCCCGACAATGATAATAAAATACTAGTGATAAATGAGGATTTTACAGGAATCATAAAACCTGGGAGTGCCATATGTGTTCAAGACACTAATATATACATCGTTGAAGCTAGCGTATATGACTCGTTAAAAGACACTACGTCGATTGTGTTCGAATCTCCTATCCAAGTAAGTTACAAAGGCATATTTAAAACTTGCGACCCCGTATCATTAAACCAAGTTACACAAGCATCGAAAACATGTCCTAAGGGATCCAATTCAGTCATAATCTCCGGATCAGTAGACGTTAAAGAAAATTACCTTATTAAAATAAACGACTTTCCCTTCATAGTTATAACATCTTCTTATGACATTAAAAAGGACGTTACTTCTATATCATTTAAATCTGTCCTTCCTGTAAATGCTATCATCCCATCTATTTTTATAAGTTTAGGACCGGTTGTCGATCCTAAACCCGATTTTTCTACACGTAAGTCAGCGGTTTTCCCTAGTCCATTTACGTTGCTAAGAGGCGGGGTAAACCCTCGTGTTTTAAGTAATGAGATCGACTACATCATTACTGATGGCGGATCAATAACCCTGAGAAATAACCTGGAATATGGGCAAACATTAGAATGTTCATATGTTGCTCGTCAGTACATTCCATCCGACACACGATTCGAGTTTAATTATTCCTATGCGATTGCTCCTGACGAAAGCAGCAATGGCCTTTTAGGCCAGGCTTTATTATCGAATTATAATTTATACTCCCCTGATTCATTTTTCTTTAGAGCCGAAACATTCAAGTCATATATACCCGAGTTAGCTGATGCTTTATCTACTCCGACCACTTCTACCACTTCCGGGCCAGTATTCAGTAATTTTGGATCTATACGTAATAAGGACTTCGGCATTCCATCATTATACTTTGATGAGACAAGATACCAAAACCTGGATACTGTAACTAAACGGTTATTACTATTCTATAATAATTTCACAAATTATTATGAAGACCTTCTATCAAATTATGACGGTCGTGTAGTGGGAGGTACAGACGGTAAATTCAAGTATAATCTTACTTCCCAGCAAGTACAAAAATACTCAGATATCAATAATGATATAGATGACAGTGTTTTATTGTATCACGAATTTGGGCTAATTAGTTTTATTCCTCCGGAAATTGGGATTTATCCTGTATATGGATTCATGTGGGAGTCTAATAAGTACTCTCGATTGTTCAGCACAGTTATAAATAAAAACTTTGTAGTCAATGACAAGGCGCCGCCCGACCTTATTGAAAACCTATTTTCCATCATGGGAAATGTAGGCGTAAAAAATATAGAATCCATGAGCGTAATAAGGTATGCTCTAGCTATTGAGTCATTTAAAAGAATTAATTTCAATACTGTTAGAATAGAAAAGAATGGTGACCCCAAAACACTTACGCCGCCATTTAAAGTAGGACAACCAGTTTTTATTTATGAAAATAATGGTACCATATTAAATCAAAGTGACCCTATTTACATATCTAAAATAGAACAAGACCCTAATGGATTTTATCTTGTTTCTTTTTTAAACATTCCAATACCAATCAATATCCCCCTATATGGCGGAATGGCCAAAAACGGTAAAGCCATTGATAATCAAGGAGAAAACGTAATATACTTCGATAACATCGATGTCTATACTGATTTTAGCACGGGGGAACTGACAAATATCACGATTGAAGTTCCATTCGTAAATCCATTGGAATTTCAGAGGGCATTCGTCGCGAATTCCGTTTTAAATACGACGGTTACTTACAATAATAATAGAACATCTCCTCAGAGGATTCCAGTATTAAAAGGGTCTATTTACAACGATGATGGTCTACCAAGTAATCCTCCACTAAGAAGAGACAGCGAAATTCTACTATTACAAGATGAACTTGAATTCTGGGCAAGCGTTTTAATTCATGGCGGTAAGGTGGGTCCTACAGGTCCAGGGTCTTTGGATATAATATTTGATAGTAATTTAAATGTGAATGTCGGAGATGTGGTCGTCTTTTTAAATGGTCCGAACCTAGGACAAGAAAGGCTAGTAATACAAATAATAGACCCCAGCAGGTTTAGGGTTAACTCGGCTTTTGCTAATTCTACTGTATCTCAAAGCATAATAGAAAAGGTGAGTGTTGTAATACAGCACAAAAGTATACTCTCGAAAGAATTAGATATAATAAAAAACAATGCTGATGTAAAAGCAGTCGCTCCAGCTTTGATCGGTTTGGTAAACTCAGAAATAACGTGCCTAGACTCGATCATTAACGAAATGGGGGAGACTGTCTATGAAGGAAGTGGTTTGACAACGTTAAACACTATCACGGACACCAGCAAAATATTTGAAAACTTAGAAAACTCATATGTTTGGGTAACCGAAGGAAGTAATTATGGTTTATATCAGATAGATTCGTTTTTGAATGATACTGTTACTATTATCACGGAAAAACCATTTTATGCTTTCACCCAGCCTATTGTTACAAAATATAAAGTCATTAAGCTGTTCGGTTGGTTATCTACCTTGGGTCCTGAATTCTTAGCTCCGTGTTACAAATCGACTAATAAATTCTATGAGGAGACTAAGGAATGGTACGAAACCAATAGTTGGGGCGACATAACGGAAAGAGTAAACAATGTATCCAAAAGACAACTAGAGCTATTCGAAAATCTCGATAGAATTTCTCAGATAATGAATTCAGGGGATTCATTATATAACCGGAGGTACTTATGGATTCAACAGAGAACGGATCGTCTGGACGGGTGGATTCCTCTTCGGAATCAAGCGATAAACAAGAGAATAGCGGACACGGCCAAGCTGGTGAACAATCAAGTGAGGATATCAACAGTCAATGCTCTGAGAAGTCTGGGTCAGTAAAATGGCAAAATAACGTTCAGGCAAATTTTAGAAATGTCACGGCTCCACTTGAATATATTAAAACCCTTTTGGAAGTGGCTATTCAAATGCATAAGAAAGAACTAATGGGTATGCAGGAGAAAACTAAACAATATAAGAATAATGGATAATTACGATGAGCGAAAATAATGCAGAATGGGAAAAAGTAAACCTTAAACTTCTCCCACTTGATGCTTTAAAACCCCCACTTGTAGTTGCCTTAGTAGCTTTACAATTTGTCGAGTCATTATTAGAAATCGCTCTCTTAGTAATTAAAGCGGTGGGTCTTTTTCTCATTAATCCGCTTGTAGCACTAATAGCACTTATTCTTGCCGCTGTCAGATTGATCATAAACCAGCTTAGAGCCACAGGATTCTCGTTTTTACTGATAATCCCAGATTTTCAAAGGGGAGACGTAGCAGGAATCTTAAACTCAGTATCTGGCGGATTTAGCGGTTTTGAACGAAAAATAGTTTATAAAATGAGGGATAAATCAGATCTATATAGACCTGCTTATCCGGAAGGCAGCGTCGTAGCATGTGTCATCGGGTTTTTTAGTGTATCTAACGCTTATCAGTTATACTTGATCATAAAAAAGATCCTAGATATGTTCTTCGGGGCTGCTCCATTTACTTCTTTAGTTCCGTCTCCGGTCAACCTCAAGGTAAATCTTACTGCTGATTCAAATGATCCTTACTCTGCTATTTTAGATGTTAGAGACAGTGCTTTAAGGTTAGCTAACACAATTAAAAAAATAAGCAAAGATCAATTACGACCTTCTTTAATGTTGTCTTGGTCCATGTCTTCAAATCCTGGAGGGTCAAATGCTCCCGGATTCATGAATTCATTGGTTAGTGCATATTTAGCATTCCGCTTACCTGGATTCATTATTGAAAGGAGTGAATTGCCAAAAGGGAAAGAAGTTAAAATACAAATAGAAACAGACATAAATGGTACTCTCATTGAAGATATTCAAAAAGAGTATGGGATCCCAACCAACCCTACTTTTAAACTATTGAGAGAACCAGATGGTAGTACCTCATATAGACTTTTTGAAAAGCGAACATTCTTTGATACAGGGGATGTAGGAAGCAACATACTTGATACTTTCTCTAATACATATAGATATCTAGATAAAAACGTCGATTATGGAAAGACTTACTACTACAGAGTAAGAGCTGTTTTTGGGGACCCGTCAGATTATTGCGAGGCTAGTGAAGATGCTATTAGAGAGGAAAATTCTGAATTCGTAGAAGTAAAAAATAACATACCGAGAATAAATTATTCAGGAAATGGCGATGATGTGATTGTAGGCTCTTATAGCCGAGTAGTATCAAGCACTGTTCCTCAAAACATAGACGGATGGGATCCTTATACAGATATTTTTAACGCCACGATGGCGGGATTTTTGTTAAATTTCGAAATTCCTGCTATTCCTGCCTCGGATGATGCATTTAAACGAAGACAGACCACTGGGTGGGGGACTCTTGATTACGTAGGTTCGCAATTAGCAATTTATAAGTTACTGAAAAATGACTCTAATAAGTTCAAGAACTTTCTTCCAGTAATAATGGTAGTAAGAAAATTATTGAATCTTGTTATTAATAGTATTCTTTCCAATGCAAATCTAAGCGCAGATTTACAGACACAGTATGAATTAGTCAGGGATGATGTAGAAAGATTACTTGGTAATCCCAAATCTATTCAAGGATTCGATCCAATAGGGATTACTTGGACATTTCCTAAATACAAAAAGAATCCCTTTAGTAATACAATAACACCATCTTCTCTAGCGACTATTGATTCATATCTATCTAAAGAGTTATCATATAAAAAGGGTCAAAGGAATCTAAACGGACCTTATCCAGTAGGCCCCTGGTCTACCAAAACTAATGATATAACTTATACTTCATTCGATGATAACAAGCGAGCAATACTAGGAGAATTATTAAGCTCGGTCTATTCATGTCTTACTGTGACAACTGGTTATCTTAGGTGGTACGGGGTCACTCTAGGTGAGCTTTTTGGCCCTCTGATGCGCTTCTTAATGGCTCTTAACCAATTCATTAATTCCATTCTAAAAGCCTTAAGAGGAGCCCTCCAAGAAGCAGAAAAGATTATTCGTAATATAATGGATAAGATCAGGAGATTAGAAGAATTAGTGAAAGCTATCATAGCGTTAATCAATTTATTGAACTTAGATTTTACCCTTGGTATATTGGCATATGGCACTACAGGCGGAGGAGTAGAATCTTTAATCACTAGGATCACCACTGCTGAGAATAAGCCAATAACTAGTCCCAGTGATTTACACTCTGGATTCGTTTTAACTGCTGGAACAGTAGGAAAGGGAGCCATTGATGCGATAAACGCCATATTGACCATAATTGGCGTAGGTGCCATTGATACTGGCGAGGGTGAACCCACTGATTCACCCTCGGATCTTCAGGGGGCGAATCAGGTCATTATCCCTCAAATACCGGGCGTTACTATTCCTAAACCTTCTGGAAATCAAGGTAGCTGAGTGAATAATCATGGCATTTAATTTTTATGGAGTTTTCACCACCGGTCAATTTGACAAATTCTATTATTTTTCAAAAATACAAGAGCAGGACCTAAAGAATAGAGTAGCTTATTTAGAAAAAAGACTGTCTCAGGTTGGAACAATAGAAACCAATTATGATCCTGTAACCAATTATCCTGTTCAGTATGAGCCTGATATTCCTTATTCTTACCTTTATAAGTTATTCGTGGCCTACAAGGCCTTAGGGGGAAATCCTGAAGAAGATTTTTTGATTCGTAAAAGAGATTTGCCTGTATTCCTGAAACCAGGCGAAGATTTAACTAACGACATATACGATTTAACAGGCGGCGATTCCAAAGAATTTAGTAATGGAAGGTTTAACCGAATGGGAAATATTCGTGCTGATAGGCCAATGGGTATTCAGACAGAAAGAATGAAGCATTGGCAGCTTGAGGTGATAAAATACAAAAGAGAATATCTGGAATATAAAATCAAAAGGGCTTTAGATCTTAGTGATGAAATATCTGAAGAATTAAAATTATTAAAATTAATGGTAGATGAAAATGAACCTAGTCGTAGTTTAGACGGGATAGTTTCAGAAGTATCAAATCTGGCGTTTTCTAGAGGGGCCATGTTCGTCATTCAAGATATGAATGATATTTGGGGTCTTAAGATAGGACCAATTACCGATGTCATGAATCAACAAGATCTTGAGAATTACCAAGCATTTGGGGAAAGATTGCCTGGTGGTTCTACTGATCAGACCCTTACTACGGATATCTAGTTTTAGACTTCCTAATGCATTTTAATTTTAGATATGAGTTATGATTTTTATATAGACAAGGTATGTCCTCATACCATTGTAGATGAATTGGGAGTCTTAAGTGACTTCGATGCGGCTTTGCCGTCGAAGATATCATTCCCACTTTCTAGACCGCCATCAAATTTTTCAGTAAAAATAAACGTGGATGGTGTTGATATTCCACCATCAGGGCTCTATACTAAGGCTGTAGCCATATTCAATAAGGTAGATCCTTATCGAATAATCTCCAATGTTAATGACCTAATATTATTCCGTATGAATAATGAACCTGTTAGGACTATTCAGCTTCCTGCTGGGAATGCAGTTTCTGCGAAGACTTTAGCTAAGTTCTTGAGCCGAATTATTCCTGACCTGAACATAGAAGCTGAAAATGGGAAAGTAGTATTTAGTTCTCAGTCACCATACAATGGTATTTTATTTAGTTTCCCGGACCCTAGGTGGACTGATAAGGTGTCCGCCCTCATAAGTACTTCTAGAATAATGGCTGCTTACAAGACTTTGGGACTTAATCCAGGAAAGTGCGGTATTGGTAGAAAAATATTTAGTGGGTATTCGGTAAAACTTAATCAATATACATTCGTAGAACAGTATATTGTAGAATTTGATGATCCAGTCTACAATAGTAAACCAGTAGTATTTGTTACATATCAGACTATTGCCCCATATTGCCCCAGATGCCTAGGTAGCCGAGTTGAATATGACTATTCAATATACAATGGTTCGTATAATACGGTCCGTAATACTGATTTACTAATTCAAGAATTCAGCAAGTTTCTATTTACCATTAAGGGGACGCACTGGAAGTGGCCATGGATAGGGTCTAATCTATCTAGTAGAATAGGAGCTAAGGGAAATACTGGGCTTGGGTTAGCTTCTACGTTTGTTCAGATGGATATAGAGAATGCATTTTCAGTATATCAGAACATAAAGAAGCAGCAATTGTTGAACTTCCCCGGACAAAATGTTACAGATGCGGAATATCCGATTAGTCTCATGGATACGAAAGTCGAAAATAAGAATGACCCGACCATATTCTACGCTAATTTTACCGTCATGAGTAAATCTACAGAGCCTGTTCAGATAACCAGACAGTTATCTGAACCTGACATATATCAAATTACGACCAGTCCCGGAGCTGTTTTACAACAAGCGGCAAGAGGATTTCAGCAGGTATTATGAGATGAGGTGTTAATTGATTAAGGAAATAAATGGCCACTGCACCCAGACTTAACTATTTCGATAATTCGGGTACGACTGTTAATTTGGTGGTATATACTAATACTTCTAGTATATACTTAACTGGCGCTCTGGACGCAGATACTGTCGATGTTCAAATTAGTATCAATGGCAGTGGGTTCATATCCGATCCTACGCTCATAGGACTAAATTTACCTAATTTTTCTGTTCCGAATTTGAATAGCTTTCCTGCTGGACTACAGTTAGAAGCAGGTCTTAATACCATAGAGTTAAGAGCAGTCGACATATCAGGTAGTGTTAGCCCAGTCACTATAGCGAGTATAACAGTATCCACAGAGTACAACGTAACACTCATAGAAGCTTCGCCAACAGGCGTTGTGATGAATAGATTTAGTGATTATGTCGAGATAGGATGGACTCTTGCTCAAGATATTGGATTTTATACTCCGACTCCCATATCTGGATATAATGTATATGCTAGTACAGGCCCAGGAGGCACTGGTTCAGGATACTTGAGACTTAATACCCAACTCATTCCAGTAGATAATCCCTCTGAATACACGGAGTCTGAAATCGATACTAGAGAGGTATCCTACGATTTTCCGTTTTCGGAACAAGATGTGGCTCAAAGTCTTTCCATAAAATTTGATAAGGTTTCATCCAGCGATTATCAATTTAGAGAGAGATTGTATGAAAATGTTTACCCCCTGTTACTTTCCCCTAACTACAGAGTAAAACTAACCTTTTCTCGTTTAGAACAGACTAGAAGGTTTAAGTTCCGACATAATAGAAATGATGATTTATCCTCTGGAGTTCTGAATAACGACACATTCGGGTTCATCCTCCCTTATATTCCTATTTATTATGTCGTTACGGCAGTTTATGTAGATAATGAAAGAAACACGATGGTTGAGAGCAGATATTCAGAGGAATTAGTGGGGTCCCCGCTTCCAATGGATATAAATGTCCGGGGACTTAGGATTAGAGACCAATCCGTCGTAGCGCAGGAGTATATTAAAACTCTTCAGTCTGTGGCTCCTGAACTGTCTTTAATACCCGGATCAACCATTAGAGAAGTTCATATTGAACCATTTTCTAATGAAATCCAAAAGTCGTACTTTTTGATGGACTTTGTTAATAGAGCAAAATCTTTTCCCGCCCTACTAGCCATTGATGACCCGTCAAATTCTAACTTTAGCATTCCTGTGGCTAACTCGCAGTATAAGTCGAACCTGAAAACTGCGTTATCAGTTCCTACAGATACCACAGTACAAGAACTCATAAACAATGCCTTCGATTCTCTTGCTAAAAATTTCGGGGTAATTCGTAAGGGTCGTACATTAGCTTCTGTAAATCAAACATTCTATACCACAACCAAACCTTTAAGAGATCTATATGTAAATCAGGGAACAGTCGTTAGGTCCGGTACTAATCCGGGAGTTCCACGGTTTATGGCTAACGGCCAGGTTGTTTTACCTGCCGCAAGTGCATCTAGATATTATAATTATGATAAGAAAAGATATGAAATAAAAGTACCTATGATTGCCGAAACAGCTGGTGCTTCAGGCAACGTGCCTGCCGGGAGCTTAGATTCTATTGTCTCTGGATCTTTTGGACTACTTACAATAAATGAAGAAGCAGCTTTTGGTGGTACCGAAAGCCAGAGTAATTTAGAATTAGCCACAGAATCATCGCGTGTTCTTGTTTCTTTGGATACGGGTACTGCTGGTGGATATGAAAAACTAGCCGCCAGTATCCCCGGTGTCCAGGATTATGTTTTGGTAAGTTCAGGTGATGAATATATGATGCGGGATTGGGATCCCGTAAGAATGAAGCACGTCGGTGGAAAAGCAGATATATATGTTAAGGGAACTATAGAAAGAACCATTAATGAGACGTTTGCTTTTGAATTTAATATAGCTAGAAATGTTAGATTTGATGTAATAGATCCCATAAATTTAGTATTTCGTGCTAGAGATTCAAGGTTATCTGTAGATAACCCTATTCAGGAAGTGTTATTCAATCCTTCTCAAGATTTAGGACTATTTAACTTTAGCAATTTTCCAACATCTGCCTATGACTTGATAGGGGTAGAAATAGTAGATTTTAGGACCATTAGATTAAGCCTTTTGGTTCCTCAACCAGACACTGCTCTCGATGATTTTATAACGGGTAGCTATAGATATCGCAACAACAATAAATTCACACCATCAGTCCAGCCGGTCATATCTGTATCATCTGTTGTAGGAGAAATAAGTGGTATCATAAGTCCGGGTAATGGATATCTATTATATAAAACCCAAGACCCACTAATAGATGGCGAAAGTAGTCTAGCCAATGACTACGTAGAAATAAAACAAGTAGATAATGTGCCTTCTGGTGATGTAATAATCGTAAATGATGAGACACATGTACTAATCGGCCAAATTGAAGAGGGGTTACTTAACATTGGCATAAACCTGTCTACCATTTTGGTGCTTTCCGAAGATAGAACTACCATCTTCAATGGTCCAGACACTGAAGACCCTGATTATTCCTTAATGTCAGGCACATCGACAACTGCCATCAGGATAGTAAGAACTATCGATTCTAATATTCCTGACGGTTCGGTTGTATCCGTGGATTATGAACATGATGAAAATTTCGAGGTTACGTACACGGTAAATGACCTTCTGACACGTCTGCAACTTGAAGTAAATAGAATGAAGCACATCACCGCTGATGTGGTAGCCAAGCAAGCTATTGCAAATCCACTAGACATACAAGCAACTATTCAATTGCGTCCCGGATATGAACAAAGCACTGTAAATAATAACATTAGGACTGGTTATTCTAATCTAATATTATCTAGGGAAATAGGCGAGCCCATTCACGTTTCTGACATTACGGCTGTCATTGATAACTCTGATGGTGTAGACTTCGTAGTTCAGCCGTTTGCAAAATTGACTCTCCAGAATGGGGCGCAAAGAGTAAGAGACAGTATACCGAGTTTTAATAATTTTATTCCCTCATTGTCTCGTGGAACTAATGCAGTATATATCTTAACAGATTCGTTCCCATTTGCTACAGTAGATAGTGGTGGTCCGGAGAACGTACATAAAGACGTATTTAAAGATAACATTGCTATGGCAACTTCACCTACCTTAAATAGGATAGGTGATATAGTAAATCAGGCATATATTATTGGGGATGATGGTGCTGTTATAGCTGGATACTCTGATGATTTAACTATTCTTAACTCTGGGTATACTGCAAATCAAATTGACAATGTTAGAATGGAACTAACTGCTAATAAAGTAGTGGTGTCTTTGGACTATGGGGTTACACCAGCTGACACTCCCGACTCACATTCATTTAGTGTTAGTTATTTTGTCTACAATGACTCTGGAGTTAAGGATATTATTACTTCAAGTGTTGAATACTTAAACCCAGGAAATTTAACGCTTACGTTTAGAAAGGCCTAAAATGGCTATAGTAAGAGCAAATCCTAATGCTTATGAAAGTGGAGAAGTATATTTAAATGCTTTACAGGATGAGACATCAAAAAACTTCACACTTTTATTGGGGCTCCTTAGTTCATACTGGAAGTCAAACTCGGATGGTCCATTTTATGCAAGATCGCTTAAAGCTATAGCAATTGCTTTAGCTCAAGTAAGACTAAATCTGGATCAGATATTCAATGATACTGAGTATGCTTTAACTCGTGGCGAGTTCCTAAACCAGGTAGTAAAATCCTTGGTATTTCCGGAAGGACAATCATTGGAGCTGTCTTATTCAGATGTTGAATTTAGAGAGCTTTATGTAGAACTAATTAAAATATACTTTAAGGGAAGCATTCCAGAATCCATCGAAAAAGCCGTAGAACTGGTTACTGGAAAGGATGTAATCCTTCATATTAATTATGAAGATGCTCGCAAGCCAGGTTCGGGATTAGATATATCAGACCAATTTGGATTTTCTGTGGATATTGCCCTTAATAGTCCTTCTGAAATCAACACAATACTCGCAGATCGAAATATTCGAGTGCTATTGCACATCATAAGACCAGCCCACACTTTATATACCGTAAGATATATCTTGAATGACGAATATTTGGGAAATAATGCCTTGCCGTATATAGGTCCTAGGAAACCCAAGAAAATAATGGATAGTCAGGAATTTAGTATTTTTAACTACAAGTATGAAGATTATAGGAAATTTGCTTTAGGGGTATATGGTGTAGATGAAAATGGGTTTAAAAAGTCATACTCCATTCTCGGGGAAGATCATAGTTCTTCTTTTTGAATTTTCATTCAGTATAGGTATAAAAATGGGATTTACTTCTCATTTTTATACCTAACCCAAATAAGATATCAGTAAATGACTATCATCGTAGACTATATAGTCACAGTTCTATCGGATAAAACTATCCGAGTCCTATTTCAAGAAGAAGTAAACCCGAGTAACGCTTTAACAATATCTAACTATGCTTTTTCTGTATTGCCTGGTACCAGTTATCTGCCTTCTCTAGTGGAGGCAAAATCCTTTAATACTGATAATAGACAGTACGAACTCATATTTTCGGAATCATTCACTCACACTTCTGTTTATTCTGTTCAGATATCTGGGGTTTCTACTCCAAACGGCGATGGTGTTGTCACTCCTTCTGCCCATAACTGGACTGCCAACGTTCCGGCAGGAGCAGTACCGCTCTTATGCATATTCTCTATTTTGGGGCACTGTGACCTAGTGTTTGATAGAGAGGTAGGACAATACTCTTCCGGGGCTTCTGGAAGCATAACTAATGGCGTTGACCCTAGCGACTCTTTAATACTTGTTCCTTGGAACTCTAGCATACCATTAAATAACGTTAGATTTCAAATTCCTGCGACTGTAGATTCTGGTGATGAGTGGTATGTCTCATTTATTGATATACTTGATATTAGCCAAAATCAATCATTAGGAACGATTAAATTAAGCGTTCCGGACACCATCCCGAAGCCCCTCACTTATTCGGAAGCCACCACCATCCGTACTACTAACTCATTCTTAACAAATTATAACTACTATTTCGGATTCAATAATATAAGATTATTTTTTAATTTTGCGACAAATGCTAGCGTTTATGACACTACGAATTACAATATTTATCAAATTGAAACTCATCTAAGCCCCGACAATTACCACTTCGTGACTGAGCCCGATTGTACAAATTTGGTAGAATTTTGTGACTTATTAAATGACATAAAATTACAATATAATAAACATCTTCTAGCTCCTGGCGTCCATTTGATCAGGGACCCTTCTCAATTAGTAGTGACTCAGAATGCTATGGACATGGAATCTGCTTATCTATTGATATTAGATCTATATGAGAAGTATAGAGGTCATGCTGAATCAGAATCTTTACATAATTCTAAAGATGGAATAAACTTGCCGAATGATGGGTTACCGATTAAGGCAGCCACAGTCCTGTACGATTATGCTAATTCTCTTAAGGCTTCCTTTAATTCTCACTTAACTATAGAATATTTGGTCCCATTTGTTTCTTACCCATTTTTGGGCGCTATTTCGTCCGATTTTAGTAGTTTTCCGGGCAATCCGTTAAATTCTATTAGTTCTTGGAGTGCAGACCTTAGAGTCAAATCTCGTTCTCCTCGTACTCAATACAGAATAGAGTGCACTGTTTCATCTGAAGATGGTAGTAGCACTACTGATCTTTTAACAGGTACTTCACTAGTGAAGTCAGCTTCATCAGAAGCTTCTCTAATTAGTCATACTTTTTTAAATACGGATTCTGTTGTTATTACGAGTGATCATGAATTTTTTAATTTCGAAAATCAATATGAATATAAGAACGAAGGAAAAGCTTTAGAGTATGAAGAATCTGAAGAATATTCATCTATCCAATCTCTCTTATGGGCTTTGCAAGAGGCTTGGATTCAATATGATTCACATAGAACAAATCAGTCTCATTACTTTCTGGATACCATTAATTTCGTTTCAGGTTCGGATATTCCTACTATCGATACAATAGTAGATTCAGTTAATAAGTTAAGAGATAAATATTTAAATCATAAAATTGGTGCCAAGTGGCACAATATTCCGGACGATTCTTATTTTAAAGCTGCTTACGCTACTGATATTCATTCAGCTATTAAGCTATTGTCTAAAATAAGATCTTCTATGAATCATCATACTAATAATGGAGTTTTACATAACGGGTCGAGCCAAGAGTGGATTTCTGCTCCTTTATTTGATTCTATCGTGTTTAGGACGGGATATCAGAAAATAGATGCTGATTTGACTTTAGAGTTTCCAGCTGTTGTAAAGGTGGTTTATTTGGGAGCACCCTCCAACATCTTCTTTGAACAAAGATTTTCTTATACTTTTAAGGGTGTAGGTTTTAACCCTCACATTTCGGATGTGGTGCCTATTCCAGCAGTAAGCTGGTATAGGCAAAATAGTGGATATTCCTCGGATAACTTGCAAGTTTTCTTTTCTAAGAAAATGGAGGAACTTTCCTTAGATAATGTGTCAATACTACCGGTCACTCCAGGGGATTCTATTTACATAAATAGAAGAATGTGGATTTCCGAAAACGTAATAGAATTGGGTATTGCAGGCATGTCAGCAGCCCTTTATACTTTGAACATCAGTGGGATTTCAGATAAAGCGGGGAACCAGGTCTCGTAATGGCATCACTAAATTTTTCTGGTTTTAGTTCCGTCAAGGATAGGACTGTATTTACTAACAAAGGCCCCATAGTAAAATCCCCACTTACTGTTTTATCAGGTCCTAATCTATATATTAATTCTCCAAATGAAATAAATATCCCCACAGGGAATTTTGATGCTTCATATGTGAACAAAAATGTTCAGATTATTGGAAGTCCGCTTTCTAGAAATGATGGTACGTACCGAATAGTTGCTGTTAGAGCTTATAATATACTAAAGTTAGATGCTAATTTTGACTATGCGGATTCGGATAAGATCGAACAAGACATAGTAAAATTAGCTAATGACATTAGATTTAAATTCAATGCGCACTTGCTTAATACTGACTCTCATGGAGAAAAGGACCTCGTAAATTCGGTTACTACCCCTCCTGCTGTTAGTTTATCGAATGCAATAGTTTTACTTAATGAAATTAAGACAAAAATAAGTATCCATTCTCTATTAAGCGACAATCCGTTATTCATTCACAAGTTCGCTGATCCCGATTCTAGTTTATTCACTGTTGATGCATTTGATCTTGATAGTACCTTTCTTTTGGTTAATGCTTTAAGAAAGCGATACGAAGCTCACAGACAAGACATAGGAATTCATCTAAAAGATGACTTCGCGAATAGGTTGGCCATAAACTCTGCCAAAGCTTACGTAGGTTCAGGATCAATGATCGGCCCATTTAATTGGGAAATCCAAGATCCCCGATATGGGGTAGTCGCGGATGATCCTTCTGACGTAAGTGTGTTGGTTAATGGTAATCCCGCTGATGTGGATTATGTGTTCGGGTTGCTTGGTGCCGTGGTCTTAACAGATAAACCAAATCACGGAGATTCTGTATTAGTAGATTATAAATATTTAAAAAATCCCCCTACCCAATTCGAAAGACTAAATAGCTTCGAATTTGTTTTGAATCAAGAGGGTAATAACGGATACTCCGGTGTTCCAGGACACCTTTACAGACAGAGATCTTACCTGATTAATCCTGGTGATCCTAGACTAATAAAATCGCCTTTTTCCCCAAGGAAGATAAATTATAAATATAAGGCATATGAAAATAAATATACAGCTAAGCTTAATGACCCGAGTTCATTGCTTTTAAATAGTCCTACTAACCGAATAATGTATTCGGTATTTAATGAATCGGTATTTGAGTATATAATTAGATATGATCCGGTGGTTCTTCCTAATAATGCGATTGACCCTTGGGTGTTTTATGGAGAAGGTGTTACAAGATTAACTGTCGAGTATCCAACGCTCATAATAGAAGATACTACGAGGAATTATTCTAGTAATCCGGGTCCCCCTTTTTATTCACATTCACTAGACTTAAGATACCCAAGCTTCATATCAGCGGCTTACAGATTTTATGCAGATTATGGATCTAATCTTACTTTAGATGGAGAATTCAACGGAGTAGGATTCGGTTTTACTGATGGTCAAAAAGCGGTAATCGTAGGTGGTTTACTGTCTGACGCAAATAACCTGTCGTCCGCCATATTTCTTTGTAATGACATAAAGAATAAGTATTCTTCTCATATTGATTCTGCTATATTTCACCGACCAAAGGATAATGAAAACATAGTACTAATTGTTGATGCATATGACTTAGATAGCTTGCTAAGACTGACGAATCATTTAGTTTCCATTTACAATAGTCACATTGTACTAGGGTCTAATTATATTCACAAGAATTCTGATTTTTCGAATTCTGTAACCTCGACAGAGGTCAATCAGTTAGAAGAAGCAATACTAAGACTCAATGAATTAAAAAGCAAGTTTAATACTCACAGAAGTTTCGTACCCGTACATTATAACAATGATAACATCAACATTGTAGATAAAGTAAAACAAGTAGGTGTATTCAAGAATGAGGGATTTCTCGAAGAAGCGTCTGCTTGGCAGTCTTTTGCGTATAATTGGACTGTTGAGACTACGTACCGCCTCTACATTACCCCAGATGGAAATGCTAGTATCTTTCTGAGTGGTGATGTTAATCCTAGAACATCAGTGGATTATTCAGAATTACCAAATGCTTCCGATTTAGACCTGCAATTTGACCCTGTCTACCAAACATTTTTTGGCGCGTTGGGTGATGCCAGCTCTAGCAAGAGTTATTGGAGGTTCAGTAGAATTGATGTACTACCAATAAATTCACTGCAAATACTGAAAAACAAACAGGTAAGCTATACATTTGATACGCTTCCTGAATACACTATGAATCCGTGGATTACTGTCGGTCAAGGCGGGACTGAATATTTACTTCCCGTTGATAAACTTCAGTTAGATTCAACGTCTTTTATAAGTAACGCCGATGCTGAATCTACAGGAAAAGTCACAGGCGAATATAGAGGGTATCTTCGGATCGAACCCTCGTTAACAGACCGGAACGTCATTACTGTAGATTTTTCTTTATTCAGCCCATTTTATAGCTTCGGTGTAGATAATCGATCTTTAGGAGTTCATATAGGAGATGGTACTTTTGCTACGCAATTGTGCTTCTTACAGGCTAATCCTAGTCCCGCTCATATAAGAGGATTGGTGTATGAAGGAGCCTTTTCGATTTCTACGGGAGACACAGCCGTTTTCTCTGTGGATAACGGCCATATTATAGTGGTTACAAGCCCAAATAATATAATTACTGTTAATGACTTAGTAGTTTTAATTAATTCCCAGAGTGGCTTAAATATCGCTTCCGTTTACCAAAATCCATATACATTGCAAGAAACTATTCAATTTACCAGTATTAACACTGGTTCTGGTAGCAATCTAAGAATTATAAGTGGTCCTATATTCGATAAACTCGGAATTCCAGTAGGAATCTTTATATTTGGGAGTGATACTCAGCCTGAGTATAAATTTGGTTATACTGGTTTAAGTATTCCGAACTTTGACGATCCAACTTGGTTAACTTCCGGATCTCAAAAGTCAGAGATGTTAGAAAGAACACTAGTAATTACTGACAATAGTGTAATAGATTTTAGGTCTTACACTCAGTCGAATCCTCTAGTCGTAAATCCGGTCATAATACCAAATGAAAACTGGAAAGTAGATTTTAGATTTAAACTAACTTCATTTGAGTCTGGCAACACTATTGTTACTCCTGGTAATTATAAATTTTGTGGTGCTCTAGTTAATTTAGATGAAGGACCTAATGGAAAGAATTTAGAATTACACCTGTCGATAAGTCCAATAGATGAAAAGTATGCTGTAATTTATTCATTCAATAATCTAACCAATACATTAGAGGAAGTGGCGGCTTTCGGATTCAACTGGGGTGACAATAAAAATCACTCATATAGTATTTATACCGATAAGGTGAACGATAATTTATCTTTCTTTATAGATGGTGCGTATTTCGGTTCCTTCACATATTCAGGATTAAAAAATGGGTCTTATGGTCCCTCTTTAACATTTGGTTCTGGAGGGTCCCTTCTAAACAATGGGGATCTTGCTTCAGCAAAGTCCACTACTGAATGGAATTCTTTGTGCGTAATCCATGATTCTACTGTAGGCAACTCATATCTTCAATCTCAAAGATTCATGGGGTTGTACCGTGGAGGTCCTATCGATAGACTTTCTTCTTATTATCTTTCTCAGGTAGACTGGAAACAACCGCATTCCTATAGAATATTACGAGATCCTATTAGTGGGGTAAGTGTTTATCTAGATAATTCGGCAGCTCCTGTCATTTCTGCTTCTTTTGACGTGTTAACTCTCCCTTTGAGCGTTTTGGATTTTCTTTCTGGAATAGTCCCAAGCGGAAATTTTATCGCATTTGGTTCTTTTAATCAGCAAGAAATATCCAGGTCTATATGGCTTGATGACATTAAATACTCTATTGGAAAATTAAACGATACGAATGGGTTCGTCCCCCCTCACCAAGTTTTAAACCAGTCAAACTTGGTGAGTTCCTATGAGCATTTGAAACTAAAATCCGTTCATTCTCACCATGGATTTAGTTCGTACTCTGAGGGCACTCCTACAGATGACCTCTTAGCAAGCGATGATGTACAAGGGCTAATTACTTTAGGGGAGGGAATTCCCTTAATAACACAATCACAAAATATTCCGAATTTGGGTGGTCTTGTTACAGACGTTACGCCCTCTGATTCCATAGCCGCTGCAAGCTTCATATTCCAAAATGGTCAGGTATCGAATTTTTCTGATGACCTTGTAAATGTCGCTGACATTGATGCAGTTTTAAGTCCCCTGCAGTCATTAAATAACTTAATAAGTGAAACCAATATATTAAGACTAAAATATTTAGATCACATTTCTAAAACTAATTTCGGAGTGTTTGTAATTCACCAGAATGCTGACTTGGTTAATGATGTAGTTAGCGGTCCAGTAGCACCTGGAGATTTGTCTGGCCTCATTAATTGTCTTAAGGATTTACGTGATGAATATAACTCGCATAGAATAGAAGCAACTGTTCATTACAACGATGATACCTTTCACGAAGTCGTTTTTGCTGATCCCACTGATTTAGAATCTTGCATTAACTCACATAACTTATTATCAGAAACGTTAAATCTTCACATAAAAAGCTACTTGCCACATAGGTTAAGCGGAGAAAGTTCTGACAAGGTTCCTTACATACTAGCATCCCTAAATTTATTTAGGGATTTATTTCACTCCCATATGACCAATGAAAATGGGAACTTTGTGCACAAAGATATGGGAGTCGATTCTCCTGATACGAATAATGCTAATTTCTTAGTTACTGAGTATGTAAATGATATTAGTCAGGCATTCCCTCAGATAAAAGCATTGATTGAAGTTTTTAACTTTCATCTGTCCAATAAGACACCACACGATAATATTTTTGATATTACAAATACGATTTCTTTACCGTATCCTAATGGTATTGATGACCTGTACAACCAAATAATCATTCTGACTACGAAATTTAATGATCACTTATCAAACACTGGTGGTGCGTATCATGACGGAAATGATATATATAACATCTTCGCTGCAAACGCGAATATAGAATATTTAGTAAGATACCTTTACAGTGCAAGAGACCTACTGAACATTCATGTTAATGATTCTTCACTACATAACTTCTTAGATGACGATAATCAGTACTTAAATGAACTGAATTTTCTAATAAATGGTCCTAAAACCACATGTAACCCTTCCGATTATTGTACATTTGCGAATGAACTAAAAGAAAAATTCATAAACCACTTTAAGTCGAGTACACACTTGACTGTAGACTTCTTAAACGTTGATTTCTTAGAAGCTCAACCAAACGCCGTAAATCTTAATACAGCCATGGATCTGGTTACTTCTTGTTTGATTTCGATAAATCAACATAACCAGTCTTTGGTGAACGAGTTACAAGCGCATAATGGAATAGATGATGTGAATGAAGGCTTTACATCTATTAGTTATAACCCGTTAAGCTTAGTCTTTATGTACGTGAGTCAGGTTTGCGAGTTATTTAATCAACATATTGATTATAAAGAGTCTCACGTTAAAACTACTAGCTCGATACAATTCGGGAGCGGTCTTTCATTACAGGATAGCGTCGATAATTTAAATATACTTAAGTCTTCTTACAATGACCATTTATTGAGTCCCGGAATCCATGTTAGGAACGATACGGCAAACGCCATAACTTCGCCTGATGCGTCCGATTTAGGTTCTCTCATAGTGTTATTAAACGAGACTGTAACCAAATATAATCAACATAGAATTCGACCTGGTGTTCATTCTAGTACTGCTATCATAAAACTCTCATCTCCTCCAAATTCCTTATATGATGGTTTGAAGATATGGACTATCGATTCAGGGACTCCGAATTTGATTTCGTCATTTTCTGATGATGAAACATATAAAATACATGGGTTAAGTAACAGTAAAACACTAAAATTGAATTATTCCGGAGTAAACCTTCCAGAGAATATTTCAATTTGCAGTGTCAACACTGGCCCATTTCCTCTTATTCATAACACTTATTTATTAGTGTATTTGAATTATGCTAATGAACCAGTAAGGGTGATCTTTACATCCAGTGAAACAACAGGCCAGGAAGTAGTAGATAAAATAAATAATACTTCGGGAATACCCCTAAATTTCGCTAGTTTATCTACTGATCAAAGAATAACTCTCACTAACCCCACATCTGGGGCCGGAACGTCTTTATCTGTTGATGGAACTACTCTTGACGTTCTGGGATTTAGAAATTCTCAGCCAATACCTTGGGCTCTATACGCTGATGATTCCACCTCCGTATCAGTTGGTGTTGTGTCTTCTACCCCGGATTATTTATCATATACTACAACAGGTACAGGCACCAAGACTGCTTATGTGAATTCAAATGGGTTGACTGACTCGGTATCCCTTGGTTTCTCAATAAAATATAAGATAAAACTTAATACTTGGTCTTACGATGCTAATGGAGAGACCGGAATCTTCATAGGGTGTTCAGGTAAATCGGGTCCTGGATTCACAGTAGGTTTGGGATTTGGGGAGTTTTTTGGGAATAAGACAGTATATATGAAAGATATGAATTCCGGAAAGATTTTAGCTTCAAAGGTATTCAATTGGGCGGATGGGGTGTTTCATGAATACATCATCGAAAGATCAATGCTTGATGATTCCATCATGTTTAAAATAAAATACTGAAGACAATAAAATACTTATGGTAAAATAAACTATAATGGGTAATTCTTTATATAACTACTCAAAGGAACTACTACTAAGCGGTTCTTTAGATTTATTAACGGATGATATAAAGGCAATCTTAGTAGACAATACTTACGTACCGAACACGAGTACGGATCAATATGTAGACCCCGTTTTAGGTTTTGCCATAACTACTGGAATTTCGCTGTTGAATAAATCAATCTCTGCTGGGACTTTTTCCGCAGACCCTATCACTTTTAGTGCTGTTATGGGAAACATTTACTTTATTATCATTTATCGAGATACGGGCGACCCGACTACAAGTCCACTGATTTGCTTATTCGATTCGGTACCAGGATTTCCAGTTAATGCTACTGGTGATGATTACACAATCAATTGGAACTCTGGCTCTAATCAATTGTTCAGCGTGTAATGGCAAATATTAATTTAAATCCTCCAAAAATCACATCGGAAGAATCCATATACCTAGCGGAATTCTTTGGGTCTACTCCTATTATGGGCGGGTCCGTTCCCATTAATCAGCTTTCTGGCGAATTAAAAGACCCTATCTTAGGGAATTCAGAAGGCAATATATTCTTCTCCCCATCTTTTAATACCCCGAACACTAACAATTCTATCTATGTCGAAAGTATAGAGGAAATTTGTGATGCAGGAGACTCTTACGTTGGTTTAACCAAGACTCCCCCCATTAATTCCAGACCTTTCGTGTTTGGGCCATACGTATCATCTGGAAGGATATATCCACCAGATTTCTCAGTAGATTACGTACCGAGTTTTAATAATGTATTTGATTTCATGGGAACTCGCGAAAATAATGCCAAGGGTGTGTTCGTTGATTTAATGACTATGGAAGAAACTATCATCTTCTATTGAGCGTAGAGTAACTGGGAGCATAAAATGCCAAAAGAGATATTCAATAAAATGGGTTTTAATAACACTGCCACCATGAGTAGCACGATGGTAGAGTCCCTTTTTGGTATTAGCGGCGAGATTTTTTGGGAGTTAATAGATTCAAGGACAGGTGAGACCACCAAGGGTCATATCAAAAACATAGTCACACTAGATGCAGGAATCCTGGTGGCTAGACTAATGAAATCTACGGCTACCCCAAATGTGTCCGAGCCGAAATTCGGAGTATATGCTTTAGCAGTAGGAACCGGTGATGTTGGCTGGAATCAAATGAACCCACCTCCTGCTAATGTTTACCAGCGTTCTCTATATAATGAAATTGCTCGGAAAACCGTTGCTTCATCCTCATTTATAGACTCGGCAGGAGCTATTAGTGGTGTTCCTTCGCACGTAGTAGACTTTAATATTACTTTCGCAGATAATGAGGCAGTCGGACCTCTTACTGAGATGGGATTACTGGGGGGAGATATTAATACTAATATGTCTATCCGCAATCCGGTTATGCCTCCGAATGGGTCATATGATCCCACAGCGGATGTTACTGGGAAAGATACCCTTTGCAATTATGTTACCTTCCCAGTATTAAACAAGCCACCGAGCAGTACTTTAAGCTGGACTTGGCGCTTAACTTTTTAGTGTATATTTAATATGTGAGAAAAGACATTTCCGGATTATTAGTTCATATAGATTTAGATGCGACAGAATTAAAATTTGGCGTCTTAAAAGACAATCAGTCAAGATGTGTCGTGTCTTGCCATGGGTGTCTAGAGACTCATGACTCTAAGATAATACTCTTAAAGAGTCATATTTCAAAAAGGGAATTTTATTACTGTAGTAGCTGTTTAGGCAAAATGTCTTGGACAGAGGAAAAGAAGAAGAAAATTAAAGATTACTGGTCAGTCCCTGAAAATATATTGAAGGAGCATGAAATTAGAAAGGATAAATGGAAAAACGGAAAATATAGGTCTCAGATGGAAAATATTATCCAAGAAAGGTCTGCGACTCCAGCATTCAAGAATAAAATGTCCGTTTTATCTTTAAAGAAGTGGGAGGACCCTTCTTACCACTTAAATATCTCTGACCAGATTAAAAATAAGTGGGAAGACCCGGAATATCGTAATAAGCAGGAAGCTTATAAAACAGATGAGTGGAAGTCTGAGCATTCAAAAACGCAGACGTTACTTTGGACTGATGAAAGCTATAAACAGAACATATCACGTAAAATATCGGAAGCATGGAATGATGACGAATATAGGAATAATCAAGTAATTAAGCAGACACAGGTTTGGCTGAATCCTGATCATAAAGAAAAACAGTCACGCATGATGAAAGAAAAATGGAAAGATCCTTCTTTCAGAGCGAAATATGAAAATCTTTGGAAGTCTAAGTCATGGCGGAAAAACCTTTCCGACACTTTAAAGAAAATATGTAGTAATCCAGAATATAAAGCAAAATTAAGTGAAACCTCGAAATCTAGATGGGGAAATCCAGAATATAGAGAAAAAGTATCAAAAGGGGTTAGTCGGGCGTGGGATGACCCCGATTACAGGCAAAATAAGGCAGAAAGTGCTAAGGCTTTTTGGGATAACGAAGATAATCGGCAAAAATTTGCATTAATTAGAGCTGCTCAATCTGGACGTCGTTCTAATATTGAAAAAATAGTAAGCGAAATTTTAAAGGGATTAAATATTAATTTTGAAGAACAAAAAGCTCTTGGTGTTTATGTTTTTGATTTTTATCTCAATGAATATGATTTATATATAGAATGCCAGGGGGAATATTGGCATTCTTTGCCTGGTAGAAAAGAAAGAGATGCCGCAAAGTATACTTATCTTGAGAAGGCAGCTCCCAAGTCCAGAATTTTATATCTATATGAACATGAATTTATAAATCCCAATACTATATTATCTAAATTAATGAATGCCACGATACCACAAAACATGCCAGGTAATGACTTTATTGAAAGCTTCAGATTTCAGGATCTGCTTATTAAGACAGTAGAAAGAGAGGAAGGAGCAAGTTTTTTAAATGCTTTTCACTATGCGGCGAATGGTAGGGCCGGGAAAAGTATTTATGGAGTCTATTTGGGTAGTGTGTTGATTGCTGTAGCGAAGTTTTCTTCCGTAATACGCCAAGAATCAGCTTCGTCATTAGGACTTCATCCGAAGAATGTTTGTGAATTGGATAGATTCTGCATTCATCCTAGATATCATAAACGAAATTTCGCTAGTTGGGTTTTGTCTAGAGTGACTAAAATGGTATTAAGTGACACTAGAATAAATTATATAATATCATTTGCAGATAGTACCTATGGACATAATGGAACCATCTATAAAGCAGCCAATTGGGGGTACGTAAGTAATGTTAAGGCTGATTATTATTATGTGAATGAAGAAGGGTTTATCCTCCACAAGAAAACTCTTTATAATAGAGCAGTGAAGATGAAATGTACCGAAAAACAATATGCTGAAACACATAATTACATGAAATGCTGGGGCCGAGAAAAGTTCAAATTCATATACCCACGAATAGTAAAGACACTCTCCTAACCAAAATATATATAGCGCTTAACTTTTTAGTGTATATTTAATATGTTTGAATTGACTGAATCAAGGTGGTGGTATTATCATGATTCTACGGCACATTTCACATTTGATGGTATTTTCGACGGGGAATCCTTCGTATTTGTAGTTCCAGTCAAATATAGTTTTTCTACAGAGGAAGATTCATATGGACTGATCCTTAACGTTCTTATCCCTGATGAGTCAGAATGTACCACTGGTGGCACTCTCAAATTAGATGGTGTTGAGGTCCCCAGAAGTGATGAACGTCATAAGAGATTCTTGAAGGAAAAAGACCTCAGCAACAAGCAGATCGGATGGTCTGCTTTATCTGATCAACTCCTTGAGTTCGTTACCGCTAATGTGGAGGCGTTGAACGAGAGATTAAGGGATGAGCGGGCCGATGACGAAGCTTATTGTGTGGAGCAGTGCCTCAAAGATCGCGCGCCGACCGATGACCTCCTCGCGCGCTTGAAGAAGCCCGATTCATTGTCGAACTAGATCAATTGTGGATCCAAATGAGCGATCTTTGGAATTCATCTATTGCTCTATCATGATTTACATTTCTGCTAAAAAATTGAATGAAGGTACGTGAAGAGTTTTTCAGATATTGATTCATGAAGCTTGACGCTTGAACGGAGCGAAGCTAAACTTGCCGAAGCAAACCTGAACGAGCTGCCGTGGTTATTTTAGAGACGTTTAAAGATATAACGAGTTTTAGGAAGCTCTTTAAATTTACAAGACCATGAAGAGCCACATGGTCTGCTTCTTTCAGCCTAATTACAAGAAATGCTGGGCCGAGAGAAGTCCAAATTCGTATATCCACGAATAGTAAAGACACTCTCCTAACCAAAGTATATATATTTTTAACCTATTTCAGGTGTAAAGTATGTAGGCTCTGATTTTTAAACAGAGTGGAAAAAGAGGAAATATGACTAAAAAAGAACTGATTTCATCACTTGCTGCTTCAGCTGAACTGACTCACAACGATATTGCTAAGGTGCTCAAAGGCCTTACTGATGTTTGTCTGGATGAATTGAAGACGAACAAGTCTTTCGTTCTTAACGATATGGTTCGACTCCGTTTAGTGGATAAGCCCGCTCTTCCGGCGCGTCAAATGAAGAGTCCTGCTACTGGTCAGATGATCAGTGTCCCGGCGAAGCCAGCAAGCAAGAAGCTCAAGGTGACTGTTGCAAAGCAGCTCCGAGATCTTGTTAAGGGCTGATTTCTGCCCGATAAACCTTCTTTGGCCTGGATGAATGATGGGCGGTTATGAGAATTTAGGGCCAATCATAAGCCAAAACCCCCAGGCGGTAACGCCTGGGGGCGGTAGTTATTCAGCTGATGAGAGATCATATGATTCCGTAGTATTCCAGCAGAATCATCCGCCAATGGACTGGGAGATGAATCTCATCCAGTCTGTGGTCGGCAATGCTGGTCTTAGAAATCTAGCTTCTAAATTATTCAGCAGTACGTTCATATCCGGAAACGTATTAGAATCAAATGCTCCAGGAGCATTTTACGAATTTTTACCAGCAGTAGCTGGTAATGAAAACATTATTAGATTTTCGGCTTGTGATTTATTAGTAAACGGTTGGGCTCTTCGTTTAGAATATTCAAATACTGATGTCGATGGTAAGAACTTAGTTCAATTAACTGCTCCACCATTAACCGGTATTAGGCAGGATCTTCTAATATTAGAAGTATGGAGAGCACTGCTTTCTCCTCTCCCTTCTGTAGATAACAAGAGTCTGGGTGGCTTGATACTACGAAATGGTAATGCCAATGCTCCTGATACAGTAAACTTATCGGATGACCTAATAGACCCGAATTATCTAGCAGAGACATCTAGAAGAGTTCAGATTCAGTATAGGATTCGCATCATAGAATCGGTAGACATTCTTTCCTATCCTGACGGCTTGGGCGATCCATCAATTACTGCACATACGGTTCCATATCTTGGCGGTTCTGATGTAAATGGAAATGATTTGCCTGCGTACGTCTACACTGCCGTAGCTGGAGACTCAGGATTATGGCGTTCCGGGGCTGGAGACGCTGCTTCAGCCACTGATATAGGGTCAGTCGATGGCTATATATGTTCATTACCATTGTGTGTCGTAGTCAGACGTAATTCCGACACTTGGGACAAAACCACAAATCTCAATGGTGGGGTATTAATCGGTGGAGTCAGTCCTCGACCAGACGGTTTATTTTCTGATCAGATAGCCTCGGGGGACCTAATAGATCTGAGAAAATATACTGCCTGGAATGCACAAGAATTCAAGAATGATGCTGTCGATGCATTAATGCAGAATTCCTTGTCCACCCAATATGAAGAATCTGCCTTGGGAACTGGCGGAAACACCTTCCTGATGAAGGATCCGATAGGTACTTCTTCACATATTTGGAATGCGGATGGTGTTAGAACCTCATATTCAGATAAACCAGTGGTTCATCCAATTGCGTTGTCATTTACTATTCCAATGGCAACCAATACACTGACTTGTGATCTCACTATAAATGTTGATTTGCCATGGGCTTCAGGTATCAATATACTGGCAAATGCTCCTGCAGGAACCAATTTACTTAGCATTAGTAAATGCTTCATAAATGATGGCGTAGGAAACATTTATGATGCTTTTGATTCTTCCGTAGCCTATCACATATTAAACATAGTTTATTCTATTTCGGGAACGGAAATCGATACAGCCACCATAGAATTTAACCAAAATATTCCTGTCGGGACTGTTTTTTTAGAAGCTTTGGTAGAATATCCACCAAATGTGGGCCTTTCTAGAAATGTCATCTCAATAGATAAGGTCTGGGTTCCTAATAATTTTGATGCTTGGGTAGATACCTCGGAATTCACTGCCACATCAGATGCGGATCGTAGTAGCATAAATACTTCTTTTAATATTGATTTAGTAAATAGACAGGTTACGTTCGCTTATCCCTCGAATCTCATAAGCGATACGTTTTATAACCACACTCTCTCTCAATTCATGATCCCCGACTGTGTCGATGCAAGCAGCGTTGTGATTACAGGTAAAGCAGTGGTTGGGATTGAATATAATGCTGGTTGCACAGTCATAGAGTTTAATCCCCCTGAAATGGCTCTTGGTGTTGGACTAGCTGTCGATTATGTGGCTTATCGTCCACCAGTCCCATTAGGAATGGTGCCTTATGACTCTATCGATGTTTTTTATCAAACTCGATCGATTCAATCGATACCAGTTCCAGTAGGAATGTATTCCCCATCATTTTATCGGCGTACAGATATTGAAAGAGTGTTCTTCATATCTTCCGGGTCTGGATCCTACGATTCAGCAGAATATGATGCTTCTACGCAATTAGCGATACCAAGACTTCCAATAGTCGATTATTCCGACAGTTTATTCTCTGGATACCATGAGTCTTCTGTCGTAACAAACGGTAATGATAATGGGATCAGTGAAGTCTTAGTGACTGAGAAATCCTATTTGGCTTCTGACGGCTTTTATCTTTCTACCGCAGGTGGAACTACACAAGATGCTGATGGTAGGAATTACTGGCCTTACTCGCCCAATATAATATTAAAAGCATTTAATGCTACTGATTTCAACATAAGCACTCGTCGTAAATTAGCTAGTGATTTCGTCTTGGAGCTTAAGGAAGATTTCCCATCACTTGGAAGGAAAGGAAGTCTTTATCTGGCTATGGCTACGGGTTATTCATATAACTCTCGCATAAATAAAATACATACTTCAGATTCAGTAGAACTTGACGGAGTTTCCCTCTTCAGATTAAGGGGAAACCCACTTTATTATCGGAGGTCCTCTTGAAATTTTTAGTCGATAAATTCACGGGCTCCATTTCTGGGGCTTATTCCGATATTGATAATAAACCCGTATCTGGAGCAATGATAATTAGTGTTCCTTCCGACTTTAAATTCAATATAGATCCTACTATAGATAGTCCTACTTTATCTGATTTGTTGACCCAAAAATATGCCAACATTTCTGATAAAGTCAGCGGCATTTTTCCATACACCAATACGGTAAATCAGGAATTCATTGACCCTTCTGCAATATTGAACACTGCATATTCTAACTTATATTCCATAGGACCAAATAGACGGACCGTCCTAAAGCCTACAGGTATCCTATCTGTAGGAACTGCTGGCTCAGGTTATAGCTTTGCTAATATACCGACCGATTTTTATTGTGAGTATAATGTTTACGAAATAACTGCTGATTCTAACGGTAATGCGTGGGGTCCACCAGTCTACAGGGTTAACACATCTTTTGATCCTATTATGGATGTTGAATTTCGCTTGCTGGACAATACGGGCGCAGATTTACAAACTCTTGTGTCTGGCTATAATCAGGCTAGTGTCGGTATGTACACGGGGGATTTTTTGGTGGGAATCGAAAATCTCAGTACACGCACTTTTGTATTATCAGATTTTTGTTTGTATTGGAAAGAGTAAAGTACACTTAAGGTCGCATCATTCCTAGATGCATACCCTTATGATGACGGAGACTATTTGAAATGCCCATTAATCCACTCGGAGCCGGAGTAAGCAGATACATTAATGATAGAGACCGGCAGTATGCTGCTGTAGTTTTTCAGGTTGGTAAGCCACCCCTGGATTCTGAATTAAATTTAATATCTCTCATTGATTTAGAGTCCAAAGCTGAGGAAGCACGCAGCCGCGTGGCATCCGGCTGGCTGATGAATGAAATAAACCCTTATGCTGATTTCTTAACCCGGCCAGAATTTTCGAATCAGTTTTATTTCGGTAATAACTTCGCTGGAGAGTCCCGCAATATCACTTGGGCCATAGTAAATGGATGGCCCATACCTGTAGCAGGTACCAAAACGGGCGCTCCTCCATTAGCTGCTAATAATGTCGACTATTGGAATCGAATTACCCTAAACCCTCCATCCACTTCTACTGGCGGCAATAGAGCAGAATTTGCTTTTCTAGAAGTTTGGCTTCAGCGTGTTGATGTAGACCCAGCAGCACCAGCAATTGCTCCTGGAAAACCGCTACGTGGTTATATATATAAATTTGGCAATGTAGAGGGTGGATTTTCCCCACTGCCAGATGAATTGGTAGACCCCGACATTAATTTTGAGACCACCAAGCGTGTTCAAATACAATACAGAATCCGCGTTGTTGCTGATATTAATTTAGTATCCAATCCCGAGGGATTCGATCCTACATTAGTGTTTGCTCAGGGTAGCCTTTCAGGCCCGTCAGTCGTTCCATTCTCCAATATGCGAGAAGCCTTAGGCGACCCAGGATTGTGGCGTGCTGGAACCGGCGACCCAACTACTTTCGGAACTGCAGATGGGTTCGTATATGCTATACCGATTTGTGGTGTTTTTAGAAGAAATGCTGCGGGATTCAGCGACGTCGGTAACTTAGCTGGTTCATTTAATAGAAATTCAAAGGCTTTAACGCGGGTGAATGCACTCACATTTACCGCTCCCATCGCCTTGCAAGCTAGTTTATCCTCTTTCGCTACTAGCTTTTCCATAGCCAGCATATCCGGAACTCCTCTAGATACCTTGACCTCATTTGGTGAGGCATACTTTAGAATAGATGATGAGATAGTAAGAGTCACCAGCGTAATTCAGATATCAGCCATAAATTATACAATCAATATTGAAAGAGGGCAACTTAATACAATAGCACGCTCACATTTATTCGGGACCGAGTTATTTATATATACTGTTCGGCCAGACGGGTTGTTTGCGGATCAGGTGTCCAATACTGATATTTTAGACTTGCGTCACTCAATAGCTGATAAATTTGATTATGATAGCATACTTCAATCTAACGTCGTAGAATTACTCAAAGGAAACCTACGAAGTACCTGGAAGAGGTACGGCACAACCAACACTGCTGGTCCAGTAATCCTATATGGTGATAGAATCACAGATTCTTCAATATTTACGGGCGGTCTTACTAGACTAGATGCTCCAGATGGTAATCGCAGAGCATACTCAGATGCCTCTGTAATGCAAAAATTCGTATTACCCGTCACAGTTCCTAGCAATTCCCTCACACTAGGGAATAATATCCAGACCACTGTCAGTCCATATACTGGGACAGTAGTATGGTCCGGATCAGCTCCCGCTCACCCAACTGGTAGCCGACTTAACGGTACTTACCCAACTTGGTGGAACGGCGACCAAATCACGGTAAACATACTTCCATTCCAAAATGGTGTTTCGATTGCTGATGCAAATCAGATAAGATTTATTACCCCATCAGAATTATCGGATTCTATCCTCGTTAGATTCGAGGGAATGACATCTGATCCTAACGGGGGTGATCCACTAGAATTACCCCCAACCGCTCCAACAGCTTCGGACCCTTATTTAAACATCCCGATTTCTGGTCAAAGAATACTTAGAAACGGACAAGGAATCAGTGTAGTCGTTGATGGTTCCGGTAATCTAGTGATTACTTTAGCTAGCGGCGCTATCGATTCTGAATTCCAAGAATTCGTAGATGCTATTCAGGGAGAAACCGATCCAGGTCGAGTATCTCAGTACAAGATGTATGTGGAGTTTACTGTTCTATATGGAACTGGTCGTGGTCTATCTCACCGACCCGACTGGATCCATATGGTCCAGTATAGAGGAACCCCGACTAACGTAACAAAGACTCTACGTCGTAGTGGTCTTTCTACACTGTCGCCAATGGTACCTACCTACATAGGCGATTCTCCATTAGTTCAGACCGGAAACGATCGTAATTTAGCCAAAACGTCGGAGGTCATGTTTGATCCCGGCTCTAAAACTGTTTACGTCGCTCCATACAGAATGCTGACCATTCCTCCTCTGGTTGCCAGGAATGGTGCTCTACTAAATTGGTATAATGGTGGAGCGAACACCCAAGGCTCAATGCCGCAATTAGACCAGGATGGCGTGAATACCGTTCATCCTGTTGTTGATCCCCTTACACTCTTCTTCACGGGGTCTGTTACTAAGTATGTCGAATTACCATTCCAGTACTTACCAAAACCAGGATTTCATTATGTTCCAATAGTTCCGATTACTGATTTGGTATATTCATCAGGTATCAATTTCCTAATGAAGTCGAGCCAGGGAGTTGTAGGAAATACTCCGGACTATAACCGAAATTATGTCTCCTACCCAGCCAATACCCCCGGTTACTATATAGTGACACCGGAAGTAGGAGAAGTGTATGGAAATAGCAACGGTAATAAATCCATATACGGTGAAAAGATAACGATAGAAAAGGTAACAGGTAGAGAGGGACAGGCTTTTAAGGGAATCAAATTTCCACCCTTCTTAGGACCGGCAAGAATTACTGGCATTTATCTCAGAAGTGGTCTTGATGTCTCTCCCGCTTCCACTCCCTTTAATAATGACCGAATATTTATTGGTGGGATAGGGACAGACGTCAATCTTCTGCGAGACAGCTTCGACGGACCAACGTTCCTCTTGGACGTTGATACGAACGGGGATCTATACTTTGTATTAAATGCCGAGGTTATAGACTTCAAGAGAGCTCCTGCAGGAACCACTTTTGATAACGCACAATTCCTGGTCGAATGCACTTTGTTTTCTTATGACCGAGGATTCCTCCAGACAAATGGTCGCATTCTTTGCGCTAGAACGCTAGGATCATCTGTAGCTCAGACTATTCCGGGATGGGACGGTTATTTATCTACGAACTTTAGCGTTTCCACGTTAGGTTTAATAGTCCCTGCTCCTTTGAGTGATATCGCGAGTAACAACGAGGTAACTCTATACTACTCTCGGTCTCCATATCAGGGAGACCCATTCGGCACCCAGACAGCGTATTCCGATGATCCTTATAGACTCGGACCTCTGACTACTGGAGAGGCTTTAACTCTTCATAATAGTCCTCTTGGTCCTGTTCAAACACTAACTCTTCCCAATAAGGGGAATTTCGAAATATTAAGCTCTGTACGATTCGTGACTAGTCTTGGAACTGGTCGACTTTCGGGAGCGAATCCAATACCACTGCTTCTTCCCAGCGAGTCACCACTAAATCCTCCTGACTACGCAGGAACTCTAGTGGACCAGACTAGAGAATATTCATTAAATCGAGTCGGCTATGACGACTGGTTTACTTCGAAATGGCCGTCAGATCCATCCTCATTATCCACTAGGCCCCCTACGGTTCCGGGGGCTATTTCAGAACGTTTCGATAATGATATACATCCGGAATTTGCAGGGTGTGTTTCTAATTTACCTCTTGGTGCTTATTTTAGAGATAAGGACTTCGTAGGTAAAACTCTTTATCAAATGCGAACAGCAAGTAATATCGGCGGAAATCCCGTTGGTACACTCACCTTCACCAATTATGAAGCGTCAATGGTTAAGGGCGTTGACGGTAGGTCTACCTGGCAAGGTCGAGATTATCTTTGCGGTAATAGTAGTAGTACATCAGGGTTCGGCACAGAATCATTAGCAAGAGTTGATGGAACCTATAATCTAGGTGATACCAAGGTCTTTAAGACCACTCGTGGCGGGGCTGCTTATTCCACCACTGGTCCTTGGCCTGGTGGAATACTAACTGGTTCATTCATCAAGACAAGACCAAATTCCGATGTTGGTGCAGTCTTACTTTGCAATGCCTATCTCGTAAGATCTCATCCTGAACAGTCACAGGGTGTAGAACTTCATCCCGGCAATGAACTACAAATGATACTGGTAACGCAGGCCGTTCCGGCTTATTTGCGGGACAATGAAATAGTTCATTCAGCTAGCGGAATCAGTGAGGGATATACTGCAGTAGAAAGATATAGGTTATTGGGGAAGCCTTTAGAAAAGCGGAGAGGCAGACTACCTAATGACGTTTTGCCAGCAGGCAAGCCCTTGTACGGAAATAATACTTCGTTGCTGTTCGGTTCAGCTGATCCACCATTGGTGGCTGCAATACAAGAATCGATAGCTGTACTGGTTGACCTTCAAACAGTATTTGATTTATCGAAGAAGCCTGCAGACCCCTCCACAGTACAGATGTTCGTAAATGGAGTTAAACTCCAATACGGAATAGATTATACCGTGGGTGGCGTTGATGATAAGGTCGTTACATATAGTCCTAGCCCTCCCGTTAGACCGGAATTATTAACCACTGATCTTGTGGAATTCTGGTATTTGGCTATCTAGTCGTCAGGCTTCTTTTGAGCTATCAATAGTGGTTATCTGACCACTATTGATAGCTTATATTTAGAGTTTAATGGGGTTTAAAACTAAATGACTCGTCCTCGTTCGCAACAGATCAACGATCCCGTTACACGTTATTCGAAGATCCCCTTACATGATAACCCCATATCAGGGTCAAGCTCTACCCTGATAACGGGGTCTGCTTATAATGACTTCTTAGATAAGTCCATATTAAAATTCACAGGAGGCGTTGAGGTACCGTGCCCAGCAGTTCTTATAGCTTCTTTGGCGGATCCTTATTTACTAGTTGCGGGAAACTCATTTAAGGTCTCTGTTAATTTAAATCAAGCTGTAGAAATTAAAATCACTGCTGCACAATTGGTGGTTCTTGGTGCCAGTAGTTTCGCTACCGTAGACAGGGTAATCACCCTGATAAATAGCACATTATCTTCGGTAAATATAACTTGGGCAAACGTAGCTGATGTTACTGACTCCGGTTATTTAAGATTAACAAGTCCGACTTCGGGTTCCTCATCATCTATTTCAATATCAGGGCTTCCAGCCACATTACAAAAATTAGGTTTCGGGAACGTAGCCACATCCATATCCTACGGTAAGGATGTTTCACGGGGAATAGTTACCGTTGAACCGGATTCGTTCGGTGGGTACGCTCAAGCAGTATGGGAAGACGGTAGCCCATTAAACGCCATATCGAATACCTTTTATTTCAACAATTCATCAGCTTACGGTTTATCGCAGAAAGTACCGACTGGACAACCTGTATATGGTAGAATTTCCGAAACCACGGCTCCTTCGTTAGAAATAAACTGGTATAGCAAATGTGAAGGATCAAACCCAGTAGTTTCCAAAAACCCATCATTCAGTTCGTTGGGTGCTGGCGAAACTTTAGTATTTTCCTCATATGATTTATATGGCAACTCCAGCAATAGCTTTACGGCTACATTTAGTGCTGGACCAACTTCTCTACAAGATGTTATAAACGTAATAAATAATGCGTGGAACAGCATAACTGGTGGTCTTCAAGGCAGAGTTATAAGTCGAGTAACTTCCCCTTATTTCGTTGTTGGATCGTTATATTTTAAATTAAATAATAACGCGACCATTACCGCAAATTTTGATGGAACAGAAAAAACTGCCACTTTAATAATAGCCAGAATCAACACTGCTGTCGCTGCGGCCATGCAGTCGTCCCAAGGAGAAGCTTATGTGATAGGCTCCGACTCTTTTGGTATTAGATCTAAAACTGGTTTCGGGGAATCAAGTTCAGTAGAAATATTAGGATTTAGTAGTTCTGATACCGAGAGGTGTCTTGGATGTCCTGTCGGTATATATAAAGGGTGGGAATTCTGTAAAGCCCGTGGTTCAAATATACAGTTATCTGCGGCTTCCCCGACTTCTTATTACATAATTGGTGCGGGTTCTACAGCTCTAACCTTTTTAGGTTTATCTCATTACAGCACGGGCGTCAAGACCTCAATATTAAACAGATATATTAGAACAGAATTTCCTTCATATGATTCAACTATCGTACCTTTAAATTTCGCGGTCACTCTTTTAACACCAGAATATCTAGAGGCTGGAGATGTTCCTGATGACATCTTCACTAAGGAACGATTTACAGATTTAGTATCCTCTAATGCCTATAAATATCCGTTAGCCTCAAGCAACACAAATGCAGCACGAGCAGGACAACAAGCCAGATATGGCCTAGACGGTTACATTCAAGCTGCAACTCTGCCTTATGAATTAGGAAGCGTTAAAGCGGGAAATGTTTATTTTCCATTAAATGGTGCTGTTTTATCTTTTCAATATACACTAAATTCGCAAGACTTAATATTCGAGGGCTTCCATCCTTTAAACCCTTCAATTCGTCTTTATATTCACGATGACCAGACTGGTAGACCTGCTTGGTGTACATCAGTCAATGCTGTAAAGACGAATGTAAACGCATACACCCCAGATTTACCGGCTGAAGCCTCTTCAATCGTAGACCTTAGCGAAGAGGGGATTAGTATTAGCTTCCGAGATGCAAACAGTGCTACTCCGTATGTTCCAGAAAATGACTTTTCTTTCGCTCCATCAAGTTCTCCATCATTTGTAAAGGAGTTGTCCTTTTCTAAAAATACTTTCATTAATTTTAAACTTGGATCTGCAGCAATTAGTGATAAAAATATTTCAGATAATACTACAATAAATTTTTATAAGTTCACAAGTCCTGCTGGGAGCAACCAAGGAGACTCCGCTTTAAGACTTAACAGCAGGATAGTGGAAGACAAGACAATATTTCAGTCTATTAATGGACGCATTGAAATTTCATGTGGCGACGGCATCAGTACCTTTGGAGATTTTAACGGGATTGACGCTATATGGAAAATATGTTCCATACTTTCGGTCCTACCAGCTTCGGATACACGACCAGTCTTCATCGCATTAAAGTCCGGTACTTACCATAATGATAATGCAAAACCTTTAGTATTTTCGAATAGAAATGTTACAATCATAGGAGAGGGTGACGTAAACATAATTACACCTTCCCCATCAGATGACGGTACCATTACCTTTAATGGTACCGTAGACCCATCTTCAATTTCAAATCATATAAAATTAGAAAATATTAGGATATTTGCTAATATTTTTAGAGCAATAGAATGTGAGAATGTTACCATAGAATTAATAAACTGTTATATTGAAGGCTTGGGATTGTCTATCAGGGCAACGAGCACATCGGGTTCCTCCACATATTCCAATGGTGCTGCAGCCTACGTCAGGCAATGCACCATCGCTCATTCAAGTGTTAAAGATACCAATAGTTTAGTATACCTTAAATCATTAAATGATGACTCTCCTCCTGTCGTGTTCGACTCTTGTGTTTTTGACTGTAGCAACTGTATTGATTTTACCGTTCTTTTGGTAGAAGGACTATCAAAGAGAAATTCATATGAGGAGGTCTCGTTTAAAAATTCATCCTTTAAATTAGGAAAATATACGACACCAACAGTCGCATCAGTTCCTCCTTACACTCTTCCGAATTTAAATCATGATAACGGGTTATTAGCTCTACATCCCGCTAATGATGGTAGGACTGCAGAAGGTCTTATAATCGAATCAGTAATTTTTGAAGACTGCAGTATAGAAAACGCAGTGCAAGACTCCATTATTCTGCAGTTATGTAGTGCTAGTGTTTCTCAATATGCTGCTGAATTTGCATCACCAAACAATTGGGGTCAGGTTAACAACCTCACCTTCAGTCGATGTAATTTTAACGTTTTATTCGGTGAAGAAACCCCGTATTCAACTATCGCAAAGTTCATAGTGGGGCAAGGAGTTCTCAATACAGTTCTAGATTCTTGTAATTTATATCTTAAAACACAAAATGCAGTATTGGGGATGTCCGGTCAGTTACCCGACTGGTTTAAGTTTGTGAATCCTTCTGGTTATCGTGATATTGATTTAAACGCCACGAGTCTAATTTCTTTCAGCACGATGTTTGCCTTTGGTGGTAATAATACCAGAGTCATAAACACGAATTTTAATGATATATTTAGTAAATTCGGATTAACTGGAGTGTCCACCGTTATTTATGGTCTTTCTCTCGATTCTTTCATTGTAGAAAATTGCAGGATCTTAGGAACTGATGAACAAAGCGGTAATGGGGTTGAAGATTCTACCAATATTTTCATAATAAATGAAGACCCATCTTCCCCATCATTTCTATCCAGAAGGGCCGTATCTATTTCAGGTTTAGACATAGTAGGAAAAAATCTCACGAACGGGTACGAATGGAATAAAGAGTATGGATCAATTTGCAGTTTCATAGGGAATAATTTTAATATCGATAAATGTAGGATTGAAGGATGGACTAATACTCTTAGTCCTGTTTTGAAAAGTCGCACATATGGAATAAAGTTCAACGGTCATAATTATAAAATACTTAATTGTACAATTGCAGATACACAATGGGGTATATATAACATAAGCTTCGAGTATACCCCATTATTTGCTGAATGGGGAAATTATGTGATTTCGAACAATACGATAAGAGTGGGTGATTACCAACCAGCAGCTGAACTGTCTTCTGGAATATACTTAACTAATAGCGGTTTCGCACCCACGTCGGATCCTATCATTATCAGTAACAATAACGTCAGTACAGGATACTGCACAGATATAATAGATGCTGCCATAGACTGCATGATAACCCCAGAAGATGCTAGTATATTAGATGATTCGCCTCTACTACACATACACGACAACACCATTAAAATAAGTACCGATTTAAAAAACGCAATATCTATTTTACCATCCGCTTTGGAAACAAGTCCTGGAGACATTCACAATCCCAAAGCAATAGTGTATGGTAATACCGGACAAAAAATACAAGACTTGTCGATACTTACACCATTTTGTTATTTAGCGAATTATACTGCCGGTACTGGATATACGGCGATAAATCATAATAACGTACTACCAGGCAGTTTAATAGGTGCAGAAACCGATACTAGCATAGTAGAATTTTTTCCAAAGCGCACATCCACTCCACTTAGTACTTATATTAATCCAGTTAGGTCGAGCAATCCAATTCATGTAGTTAATCTTCCCGATATTTGGAAACTGAACTTGAATATTAGTCTTACCGTAGAACATCAGGGTATAAACGGTCTGTGGACAGCCCCTCCCGTTTTTTATATCATGACTACTAGAATAGTCTATTCGTATGACAATATAACTTACATAGACCTCCCTGATTCAGAAGTGAGTTCTTCGTACTTTGAGGTTACGTCAATCATAGATCCTGGAATAGTTGATACATATATTTCTCCATTAACTCTGACTGGAGAGTTACCAAATGTCTCAACTTTCCATGATGGAGTTTTTTTTGATGTAGAAGCCGCTTTCTTAATACTCCCTCCGATCTCGCCTCTTGCGCCTTCTCCAATTCCATCTAATGCTTTTAACTTGGAGTTAAGGTGGTCAGCATCCGTTAAAACTCCCAAAAAAGATTATTTAGACGGTGCCATCATGTTAAACAACACTCTTCGACTAAAAACAGTCTGATTGCATTTTCTATGGGGTATAAAACTAAATGACTCGTCCTCGTTCGCAACAGATCAACGATCCCGTTACACGTTATTCGAAGATCCCCTTATATGATAACCCCGCATCAGGAAGCTTTTCTGCGATTATATCTGGAGCCCAATACACCAGCTCCATAAACGAGTCTGCTACTAAATTAACGAATGGTGTAGAAGATCCTTGTCCGGCCAGTATCGTTGGTTCAGCTACGGATCCTTTCTTTTTGGCTATTGGAAATAAATTTCTAGTATCCATTGATAACGCTATCCCGGTAGAAATAACGGTAACTGCAACCGAAATAGTGAATTTAACCGGTGTTGGAGATTTCACTACAGCCCATAGACTGGCGAAACTTGTAAACGATACTCTGTTAGTTGAAAATCCTGATTGGTATGCTGTAGCGAGCCGAACTCCGGAGGGTTTTCTAAAATTAGCGTCACCTACGTTTGGTTCAGACTCTAGAGTAGAAATATCTGGAAACAATGCAATACTGACGGCTATCGGCTTTCCGATGGCAAATCCTCGGGTAAGCCTTGGCCGGGATATCACAAGAGGAATTGTTACCCAAAGCCCAGATAGGAAAGGCGGCTATCTCGATTTAGCTTGGGAGGATGGGAGACATGTAACTGCCATCAATAATGTTTATTATACTAATGCTGATGCAGACAAACCATTTGTACAATCCATACCGACAGGTCAACCAATATTTGGTCGGTTATCGAAAACCGATTTACCGTCCTTAAACATTGATTGGTATTCAAAGTGTGAAGGTTCAGACCCACTTCGCTCAGCATTTTCCGATTTCTCTTTATTGGGCGGTGGTGAGGACATAGAAATCTCCTACACCGACATTTACGGAAACACCAATTGCCAGTTTACCACTATATTTAGTACTACTCCTACTACTTTTCAGGATGTAGCTGATGAGATAAATAACTCCTGGAATGTGGTTTCCAGGGGCCTAAGAGCCACAGTCATATCTGTGGTAGTGGCTCCATATATAGTATTCACTAATTTGACGTTAAAACTGAATGGTAATGCTCAAATAGTAGTTACATTAAATGGAACTCAAAAGACTGTCAGTCAAATAATCACTCACATAAACAACGAAATTGCTGCCGCTGGACAAGCGGCGCAAGGTGAGGCTTTCAACGCTGGCGGTGGAAGATTTGGGATTCGGTCTTTATCTGCGGCTGTCGGTGAAACATCTACCATAGAAATAATCAGTACTAGTGATTTCGATGGGGAAAGAACCCTAGGACTTCCCATTGGTCTATATAAGGGCTGGGAACTGTGTAGAGTCGTTGGTGCAGAAATACAAATAGACCCGCCATCACCATCCGTTATATATGAAATATCGGCTGGAGGTACGGCCATTCTTCCGTTAGGTCTTACTTCTTATCCAGTTAGTCCTATTAAGACTACTATTGTCAACAGATTCATAAAGTCAGAGTTTCCTTATTACGATTCGAAAGTACCTAGCACTAATGCTATTTCTATACTAATTCCGGAATTAATGGAAGCCGGAGATATTCCGGATAATATTTTTACTAAAGAACGTTTTGCTGATCTTGTATCACCTAATTCTTATAAATACCCCCTTGCTGTAGATAACACGAATGCTGCTAGATTCGGGCAACAAGCCCGTTATGGCCTAGACGGTTATATTCAACCTGAGACTCTTCCCTATGACCTAGGAAGCGTAAAGGTAGGGAAGTTCATATTTAATATAAATAGCGCTTCTTTATTGATGTTCGAATATACAAAAAATGGTCAGGATCTATTCATAGAGGCTTTTAATGCAGGAAATCCTTCAGTACGTCATTATGTAATTGACGATCAAGCTGAAAATCCTGGTTATTTAATAACTGTAAATGTAGAGAAAACCGCAGCGAACACTTACACACCAGATGTAGACCCTGACCCTTCCACCATCCTAGAACTTTCGGATAGATTCTTGGGTTATAGCATCAGGAATATTAATTCTGGAGCTTATACACTAGGTGTCCATGACTTTACACTGTTAGGAGACATAACCTCTGACTCTAGAACTCTTCAATTCGGATTAGCGACTTTATTATACTGGAAAACAGGTCCGGCAAATATTTTTGATGAAAACATATTTAATACCCCGGGCGCAGATATAGTTAAGTTTACTAGTCCCTTAGCAGATAATGAAGGTGACAGTGCGATCCGCCTCGCAGATAAGATTACCTCTAATAGTACGATATTTTCAATACTTAATGCTAGATTAGAAGTCACATGTGGTGATGGAATAAATTCATATGGAGATTTCAACGGTTCTGACGCCATTTTTAAAGCTTGGCAGTATTTACATAATGATCCCGCAGATGAAAGACCTGTCGTAATCAAGATTAAAGAAGGCACATATACTAATGCTGTTACTCTGACATTCACACGCAGTGTGACTATTGAAGGAATAGCTAAGGATAAAGTATCCATAAATCGCACTACTCCAGGGGCTACTTTAAGATTCTTTAATACTCCAACGAACGCAAAGACTGACGTTATCTTAAGAAACCTATCCATTCTTAGTAACGAAAATTTTTGCATTTATAGTCGCGCAAATTTACTGGTAGAAAACTGCTATCTAAATAATATAGCTATATTCGGTAATCAAGAAAATGTAATGTCCTCCTACTTAGCTCGATTCAGTAATTGTGAAATAGGTGCTTCCTCCGGTCTAAATATTCATCACAATATACATTTAATTTACGAAAATGACCCTTTACTACCTGAAAAGATTCCGCTTCCTCCAGTAGTATTCGATAACTGTCTGATAAATAATAGTGATACCATTGATATAGGACTACTTAGAATTGACGGATCGTTTGACTATTCTGAGTTTTCAGGTGTTTATTTTGATAAATGCGTAATACGACTTGGAACCTATAGTAATGTTATTGCGCCTGACGGCATAAATACGAAAGGATTTAGAACTGAATATAATACTGGCCTAGTCGAACTACATCCCAAAACAGACGTCAGGACTGGTCCAGGGTTAGTAATTCATGAACTCAGATATGATAAGTGCCGTATAGAAGCATTAGATCAAAAATCTTTGATAATACAACTTACTGGGGATATAACCAGTAAAGAGCATGCAGATTATGCATCTCCTTCTGATTGGGGTAAAATTGAAAATTTGACATTTGATGGTACTGAAGTATATGCTCAACTTCAAGATGCACTTGAAAAAAGACTAGCCTATTTCTCTATTGGAGCAGGTGTAAAGAGTTTAAATATACTAAATACTAATTTTTATCCTTTGACTGTGGGGGACTTGGGATCTGTAGCTTATGTTCCAGAATGGTGGGTTTTTACCAATCCTTCAGTCAATATCACAAATGTCGGTAATCAAGATGTCAAAGCAAATATTTTAATAGGACCAAAGTCATATGTGATAAAAAACACTAAAATCAACAGTTTCCCTTGCAACTTAGGAAGTGGAGGGACAGATATGACCGACTCCTACTTCTTGATTACTGAAAATGGTTTAGTAGAAGATTTAACGTACGAAGGCACAACTCCCCAAAAATCTAAGGGTAACGGTACCCTTAATAGACCTATTCAGCACATAATACGTGGGGTAAAAGACCTACTTAGTCCATACGTTATGGATTATTCAAAAATATCATTCAATCGGGTACTTTTGCGAGGAGCAAACATTACAGGTTTAGTTACACAGTGGGTTTGCGTATCTCCAGTGAAGATTACTGGAGATAACATAAACGTGAATGAGATGCAAATAGAAGAATGGATATCCGATAATCAAAGTAAAAGTATAGCGGCGATCGTATCTCACGGGAATGACATTAAAATCACTAATAGTAGATTTGCCGACACACAATCTGGGATCCATTTTGCAGGGAATGGATCGGAAAACGTTAATGACAGTCCAAAAGAATCAGACAATATTACGGTTACGGGAAATTATGTAACATGTGGTAGTTACATAGGTGTTGCAAATCCTTCTAGCGGAATATTGTTCAATAACACAGGTTTTGATGCGACACAGATAAATATATCAGATAACTATGTAGTGAACATATCGTCAAATACCTTATTTGCAGGCATAAATTTGACAATACAAGAAAGACCCATTTTTCCTGATGTCTTAGTATTAAGAGACAACAATACCCCGACTTTGTTCTGTACCAACAATAAAGTCGATGTTGGTTTCTCAAATATTAAATATTCCTATCGCATAAGACCTGCACAACAAAATTCCGCTTTTTCTACTACTCTCACTCCTGGTGCTGTTATATATGGGAATATAGGCGTTGTAAATAGAGGCACCATCTTAGTTCCCGACAATGCAAAATTCAATATAGCGGCATGGCAGACCCAACCAGTGCCACAGTATACGGCAATTACAAAGTATAACGATAAATTTGGTAAAATTATTGGAGCCGAAACCGATAATCAATCGGTGATTCATGAAGCTAGACAGACCGCCAATGCTATTTTGACTCCGAACGTAGAGCACAGATTTGGAATTCCTATCTCGGTGTTTAATCTTCCAAATAGATGGACTGTGAATTTAGATACAAATATTCAGATCACAGCTATTCCAACCGACATTTCAGATGTGTCTCTGGACTGGCAGTTTGCGATTCGTTTATACTACTCCTTTGATAATGCAGCGTGGAACATACTTCCTGATACCTATATATTTGTTGGACCTTATGAATCTCGGGAAAAAAATCCTCCTGTACCGGCACCATTAAATTGGGTGCCATTTAATATCAATGTAAATATTCCTGGGTTTTTAGAAAACTTAGCAGTGGATCATGACAGGATATATTTTGACGTGGCAGTGATGGCCATGCCCATAGAACTAGATACCATATATAATGATATTGACGTCACTGTCAGTTATTCTGGTAATATCAGAGCTCCTCTAAAAGATTATGTTAGTGGAGCTAGAATGCTGAATAACAACTGCATGTTGATTACTCCTTGATTTAGTGTATTTTTGCGGATGGACTCCGATAGTTTAAACCATCTTCGAGAAATACGCAAGTTAACGAATCCTAGTATAAAACATTCTAGTTATCTTAAGTCGTATTACCAAGATAATGGCGGCATTTCTCATACAATAAAAATTCGTGATTATCAGGTGATTGGAGTAATGAATATGCTTCAATCACCTAAAATGATTTTGGCGGATGATACTGGACTTGGAAAGACTCTCCAGGTACTAAACACTATCGGATATATTTGGTTAAAGGAACCAGAATATCTTCCCATTGTCGTTACTACAAAATCAGCGCTGTTTCAATGGGAGGCTGAATGTCGTAAATTCATGCAAAATATGGAACCACTAACTGTTAGTGGAGAGCCGCATGAAAGGAACAAAGGGTACCTGGAATTCTTTTCTGAATCAGACGGAAAAAGGGTGCTTCTACTAACATATGACTCTCTTGTACGAGATATTGATTCTGCTATTGTTAAAGATAAAGGTGTAAAAGCGGACCCAAAAGATAGAAAATTATTAAAAGAAGCTAAGAAGAATGAAAAGATAATAAAGGAGGGTCATGATTCTTTGGAATCTGCTCTTAAGGACATAACAGACTCTGGGACGTTCAATACGCTGGAGTATGTATTTGGTCGGACAAATGGTAAATCATTAAGTATTCCACCTGATTGGTCTAAGAAGCAAGAGGAACTATTAAAGGAGTTTATCGAACAAAAGAAAGCATTGAAAGATATTCGGAATGAAATAAAGAAATTAAACGACAAAATCGCTCCTCCTATGAGAACGGAGGGTATCCTGGATTTAATGACTGCACTTAAAGAAAGAAATCCTAATTTAAAATATATGATTGCATTGGACGAAGTCCATAAAATAAAAAATCATAAAAGTCAAGTACACGAGAAGATAAAAGAGATATCCGATATCTGCGATAGGGTCATAGGAATGACTGCTACTCCTGTTAAAAACAGGCTCATGGAATTTTATGGGATATTCCGTGTGATTAATCCTAGTTTATTTTCGAAGGTAGGAATATTTCAAAATGAATATTGTGTAGTGAAATTACAAAAAATTCCGGGAGGAAGACAGGTACCGATAATAGTAGGTTATAAAAATTTAGATAAATTCGTGGAGAAGATTGAGCCATATTTTCTTTCTCGTAAAAAACAAGATGTGGCTAAAGAACTTCCTGAGTTAATATCGGTTGAAGTTCAGTGTGAACTTTCCGATATTCAAGATGATTTATATGATATGGCTGAAAATGGTGTGGGTAACATAAATGATGATGACGATTTTAGTGATATTTTATCCAGTTTGGTGATGTGTCAGCAAGCAGTAGATGCACCATCTCTCATTTTAGATGAAGAAGGAAAACCATTCGCAGGAACGAGTACGAAATTAGACATCCTGATAGATATGCTGGAGGGTGATATATCTGGCAGGAAAGTCATTATTTTTAGTAGATTTGAAAAAATGATAAGCGTAGTCGATACTGAATTAAAAAAGAGGAATATAAACTATGTAAGAATTACTGGCAAGGAAACTGATCCCAAATATAGACAGAGTGCCCGTGAAAAATTCCAGGACCCAGATTCAAGTATAAATGTGATTTTGATCACAATGGCAGGTTCTGAGTCTCTAAATCTCCAAGCAGCGGAACACTTTATCTTCTTGGATTTACCTTGGAGTTATGGAGACTACCTTCAATTAATTGGTCGAATGATACGAATTGGTTCTAACCATTACACGGTAGTGGCTCACCATTTCTTAGGTAAAAGGAAAAATGGTGAGAATACTATAGACCACCATGTTCTAAAAGCTCTACAGTCTAAAAAGAAGTTGGCTGATAAAGTTTCGGGTGACTCTCTCAAGGATGGGTTAAAACTAGATAGTCAGGATGCAGTCCAAGACATATTGCAGTCTTTTAGAAGTCGTGGGGCTTCTAGTGCTCACAAACCCATTGTAAAACATATGCAGAAAAAAATTACTATTAAGCGGGTCATAAATTCGAAAACATTAGAAAAAGACGTTATAGAGTCTCTAGAGATAGACCTTTCTGATATTTAGTAGATGAAGGGTCGGTATTGTACATCATGAGACCAAAACTTGCAGACTTGTTTAATAAATACGGTAGCGATAAGTCAATAAATGGATATGCTCCGTTATATCGCACTCTATTTGAGGACATGCGGTCAAAGCACATAGATTTTATGGAAATAGGGATCGGTACAATGATTCCCGGAGCGAGTTCGTCCATGGTTGGTTATGCCTTACCGGGTTATGCGCCTGGCGGTTCATTGAGAGCTTGGAGAGATTACTTCGATAATGGCCGGGTATATGGAGTGGACATAGCTCCTGACACGCAGTTTTCAGAGGAAAGAATCACTACTTATTTATGCAATTCGACAGATATTGGAGAAGTTGACTCCTTGATCCAAAAGAATGACGTTCCGCAAATGGATGTTATTCTTGATGATGGATGTCATGCTTCTGAGAGCCAGATCGCCACTCTTAAGAATCTGTGGCCGTTGTTACGAGCTGGCGGCATATACGTGATTGAAGACATATTTCCCGGAAGTGCCACGTCTTCTAATCCAGACCTTATAAAATCTGTGGTAGGTGATGAGGACTTCTTTTATGTCGGATTCCTAAATAATCAGTGTGTGATACGAAAAACGATTCGCTAATCTAAATATGTAGCTTGATGTAATATTTTTTCATATGCAAAAGTGCAGTTTTTGTTTTGGACTTGGGGTCATTGAAAAAGAAGGGAAATCTTTTGAATGTACATGTTCATTTATTAAGCGAATATCAGCTTCGATGCCTTTATATATTCGCAAAGCCGAAATCAGGAAAGAACATCTAGAATTACCTATTCTAGAAATGATGCGCAAGCATATAATGGTAATAGCAAGTTGGGCTGACGGAAAGTCCATATTAAAAGGAATGATGATAGGTAATCCTTCGAAGTTAATAAAAGTGACTTCGGACAGAGAAATACGAGACGTATTCGTAGGGTCTAAATCCCGCGCAGCAAAGGGGGATGAAGATGGGAAAATATATAATAGTCTTGAAGACTTAATGGAACCTCCCGACTTAATGGTTATAAGATTAAATGAATTATCCTATAAAAATAGAGCAGCATCAGGAGCACTTGAAGAGGCTATTAATTATAGAGTGGATAGGGATAAAGCTACTTGGTTATTTTCAGACATGGACAAACCATTTACTATTGGCAGCTTTGCTTTCTCGGATTCTGTTTCGGATATGATTAAAACGTACTTTCTTACTTACAGAGTAAACAGGATTTTACCCACTAATTATAATAATGAAGATATTATTCCGATAGTCATAAACCAGGAAGTAACACCACTAATGTCAGTTTCAGTAACACCACTAATGTCAGTTGCAATAACACAGGAAGGTACACCGAAGGTTTTTAACGAACCCGAAGAACCAGAAGCATCATCACCACATCTAGAACTAAAGGAAACCCAAAGGAAGCCTCGTATAAGGCCGTCCGAGGATGAAGATGCGGACGCGGGTCTTTCGATGTATGGGTCGGGAATATCTAGTGCGAAAAAGTTTAAGAGGAAGAACTGATGGAACGCATTATTAGATCAGTTTTTCAGGTAGGTAGTGCTCCTGATGCCGAAGAGGCACTCGCGAATTGGCATAAGTTAATTAGTCATAAATTAGGGTTTTACGTAGAGGAAGATAAGAAAATATATGAGTATTTAGAAACATTCTATGAACAAATGTCTGCTCCTCCCGATTTCACTTTAATTCGGGAATACTTCGAGAAAAAGGATGATATTGAAGTCTGCAGCAGGCTAGACGAAATTAAATCTGTTCAGTTTTACATACGAACGAATTTTCTTTCGATAGTAAGATCTGAATTAGAACAACAGCAGGTCAAGTCGTTTATAATTGCATGTCGCGATGCATCAGTCATAGCCGAGCATGGACGAAATCTAGATAAACCAATAGAAGGTAAGAAGGTGCTTCGCGGAGTCCAAGACGCTACGGGCTTCATGTTTGATAAAATGTCAAATTTCTCCCACTTCGAATCTGGAGAAAAATTAGAAGGATTCATAGAAGAAGACGCTGATGAGTTCTTAGATGAGTACAATATAACGACAAAGTCTGATTCATACAGCGGCAGGAATATCTTCGGAATGGAACCGGTCGATGCTGCAGGTGATGGCCATAAATCGGGAGAGTTATGGGTCCACTGCGCATACCCAGGAGAGTTAAAGACGACTCTCGCCTTAAACTATGCATATAATAATTCTTACCTTTTCGGAAAAAATATATTTTATGGTATTTTCGAAATGCCATATAAACAGTTAAGAAGGCAACTTTACGTACTACATAGTTCTCACGGTAAGTTCGTGACAGAATGGTACAGAGAGGACATAAAGGCTGGTAGACCCAATCCGTATGTTGGTCTGGATTACCGAAAAGTTAGAGACGGTAAATTAGATGAACTTGATTTCGAAAGGCTAAAAGTCATAGCTCAAGATTTTCAAGCAAACAGCAAAGGGAAACTTTATGTATGGAGACCCCCAATGCAAGTCAGCGCAGAGGAGGTTAGGAAAAAGGCGGAAATGTTTCATAATAAATATGGATGTGACGGGATTATATTAGATAATATGGGTAATTTGAAACCAAAATACAGGACCAATGATTTCGTTACCATGATTAACTCGGTAGTAACCGAATGTCGATTTTTAGCACTGAATTTTGCCCGTGGAAATACGGTACCTGTATTAGGGTTATTCCACATGAATAGACAAGGAAAACTCAGAGCCGATAAGGCTGATGGAAGATACGACAGTGCTGCTATCTCTTACGCTAACCAATTAGAAAAAGATGCTGACGTAATCACATATACTTATTTAAATGATCAATTAAGACAACAAGCGCAATTCTATATGGGATGTCTGAAGAATCGTGATAATCCAGTTTTCCCACAATTTGTAGGAAAAATTTTTTGGCTTAGTAAGAGAATGAGGCATCTGGAAACTGGGATGTTAAGCATGACTCAGGATAGAATCATGTCGGCTTCACAGCAGATTAGTTTCACGGCAGAAGATATGATTACTTAAGCTCTTGAATTTTTCGTAAAAAATATGGATGTGAACCTTCATAAAATAGCGTATAGATTAGCAAAAGTACGAGATATACATGGTAAGTTCAATATCAGTTATTTTAAATCCCTCAATGACCCTGGAAAGATAAATACATATCTTGAGGAATCTCTGGAAGAAATCGGCAGGTCTACTCGTGCGGTTTTTACCCTGACCAGTTCGAAAGTAGTCAAAGTAGCGACCAATGATAAAGATCTTCCTATAGGTATTTCGCAGAACGAATCAGAAGTAAATTTTTACACTAATCCGCTAACTAAGCTCGTTAGTACGAAAATACTGGAGTACCACCCATCATTTTACTGGATCATATCCGAACTAGTAAAACCTATATCTGATAGTGAATTTGAAAAATTTTCTGGTGGTACTCTATCAGATATTGATTATGTGGTTTTTAGAATGGAAGACGAGTCATTGTCGGCCCAGGATATTTTAAAATTAAAAAAAGAATCCTCCGAAGGATTTCCCCATGACGATTTTATCAAATTGTTAGGGGATCTTAAAGAATCAGGGATGAAACTTAATGACTTAGCTTTATCAAGCAGTTGGGGTAGGACTTCTTCTGGAAAAGTCGTACTACTTGACTACGGTCTCACCCCAGAATTAATGAAAAATATAGAAAAAAGACGCAAAGGTTAAACGTCTTTTTGGCCAAACACATAGCGTTTGGCCTTGGAAACCCTGTCTGCGGCTTCCGATAACGACTGATTAACCCACTGAGGTAATTCATCGTTCATATTAAGCATTTCCATCAATTCTATTAAATCATGACACATATTCTTTACATTACTAAATGCCATATATGACACTGGACCACCATCTCTCGGATGTTCTCGCAAAATTACACTAGGATCCATCATGGCAGTGTTTTCTACAGTATCATAACTAGCCACATTAAGCTGATTCTGTATGGGATTTAGAAACTCACACCCACAATTTACGCAACAATGAGGATTATGATTATGATGGTCACACTCTGCACATTCGTGGGTAGGATTCGGTAAATTTAAAAGATGTTTATCGAAATCTTCTCCTTCTATCACGAACCGAAGACCACACTGAGTACAAGTAAGACAGTTATTATAGCAAGAATTATCACATTTTTTGCAGACTAAAAAACAGGATGGATCAAATATTATCATAGTCGCATTATCGATTAAAACGTTATAGATCCTTATTTCAGGATTTTTACTATGGATAGTTACTTTATTGAGCGAATTGCTAGTGGTATATCTAGATCAGCCGGAATTCCTAAGAAGTATGATCATATAGATTTCAAGCCACCGAAATCTGTACAAAAAGCAGCCGAATCAGGTTTAAATATGAGAGGTGAATTCGGGAGAGGCGGTACTGAAGTTGGCGTTGCTAGAGCTAGAGATTTATCAAACGATACTCAGATAAGCCCTAAGACTGCTCGAAGAATGAAGGCGTATTTTGATCGCCATGAAATTGATAAAAAAGGAAAAGGCTGGAGCCCCAGCGGGGAAGGATACCCAAGTGCAGGTCGAATAGCCTGGTTATTGTGGGGTGGTGATCCAGGAAGGTCTTGGGCAAATAAACTGGTAAAACAAATGAACGCAGCTGACGATAAATAGTAATAATAGGCCATTTATCTTAAGCTGTAAGTAGTATGGACCCTGTTTTATTAAGTAATGCTCTGAAAATTATTGCGAATAAAATAGACTATGATCAGTATCCTTCTAGATTCAAGATAGCGAATCAGCTAGAATTTTTAGTAGCAGGGTTGTTTCCCGAGTCATCCACTCCCAAATACAATGCGGAGGGCGACCTTATTAAGGTCATTCCGCCTAAATTACCTAATGCTCCGAAGGTCGAACATGGACTTAAGGAGATTACAGAAACTCGCGAAAAGAGAGAACGAGAGAGAGAGCGACAAAAATACGCTCCGGAAGTGACCGAAAAGAATCATCCTAAATCCTATGACCAAAACACGGTTGATAAGCTAATTAAAGAAAACGTTTTATATTATGAAGTGAAGACTAAGTGTCCTTATTGTGGTTGGAGCACTGATGAAGAGACCATGGAATGTCCAATATGCGAAGAACAAGTGAAAAATGGTCGTGATCCGCATTTCAATGCTACATATAATCCGGCTCGACATGTCGTAAAAGTTTCAAAGATTTTAAAGATATATGATGTAGATTCCTTTGTAGATTACTTAAAATACAACGATAAGGATACATACTCTCAAAAAGAATTAGAAATCATCTCAGGAACCACTAATATCCCAGATAGTAAACTTAAAACTCAACTATTAGACTTAGGTTACAGTCTAAAGTCTCTATCTTCTAAAGATACTGACTTCGAATATTCTAGTCTAGAAAGGTTTATCACGCACATAAAGGATAATGATAAAGACTACTGTACTGAGCAGCAGTTAAATAAACTATTGAACTCCTTAAGCACAAATGGTTTACCAGGATTAAACAAGACCACCAAAGACATCGTAGCCGATCCCAATAAAGCTGAGCAAAAACTATTTTTAGAGACATATTTAGTAGAGAATGGAATTACCATCGGGGAATTAAAGCCCACCTTTAAGCCCATGGATGATAAATCCGAAAAAATTTCTCCAAAACAAAAAGCTCTGGGAAAGAAATATTTAGAGTTATCAAAAATTTTAAAAGATAAGCATGGAGAAGATGTTCCGGCAGAAAAAGTGAAGTTATTTGTACAAGTTAATTTCTTAACGAACGTAGTGGGGGTCGGACCCGTTGTAGAAGCTTGGTTAAATGCGCAATATGAAGAAGTGGCTCGAGACTTCAGCATATCAAAGAGAGAAATATTGAAGATGATAGCTCAGGAAATGATTCCTGATGAGTATGAGTATGGTGGTCTATATGAAGCCGTAGAAGAGGCTCTAACTAGACCCGAGTCATCAAGATTCATTAGACTATCTTAGAGTGAGGTATAATATACCTTTCTTCTATATAGAGCATCATGATAGTGAAAGGAATACCGTTACTTTCTGCGGATTCGGCCAGAAAGAGTAGTCTGACTAGTGTAATATATCATATGGATCGAGAATTCCTGTCTAAAACGGAGCAACAGGAATGGACTAATCGTAGAATATCCGAAGTAAATAAATTTTACTCGGCTTACAACGCTTTAGTAGAAAAAGGCATAGAATTACTGGACGAAAGTACCAGTCTACAAATACTATGTCCATTTCATGATGATAAGAATAAACCTTCAGCTAGATATTATGCAGCTTCCGGAAATAAAGCAAGTCATTTTTATTGCTTTAAATGCAAAGACCGGTTAGATGGAATAGCCTTACACTCAAGATTTAATTCTAATAAATATTATGAGTCTTTATCTGCACTAGAAAAGCGATTCGGAATTAAGGTACCTAAGAAACCTGATAATGTTCACATTCCACTGGTTGAACGGACAGCTGGTTATAAGTCTAGTGCTTGGAATGATGTTCCTAGATTCCTCGAAATACTTGAAAATAAACTAATTAGAAACCGTCACAAAGCTACACTTCCTGAGTATATTAAAGTTAATAGAATGATGGACGCCATTAGATGGGATCATAATGTGACAGGAAGTTCGACTCCTGAAATGATATCTTCTTTAGAAAAAGCCTCAAGATTCATTGATAGTTTTTTCGTTGTCGAAGAATTACTTTGATTTTCTTTTCTTTGACTTCATCCTTTTGAACATTTCTACTTGTTGAAGCCTTTCTTCAGCTTGGGTCTTCGATGGATAACATCCTCCAGACCATTCCGGATTGTTTTCGCTATATACACACCACTGCTCTTTATTCTTGGTTTTTCTAACGTAACTCACTTTAGATTCACCACGAGGCAGTGAAGATTCTGAATGCCCATAATCTGATCTGTCGCTTAGTGGAGAGCTTATCATGGCAATACGACTGGCAATACGAACTAGCATATTTTTAACATTCATCGAAAATTTCTTATCTGAAAACGTCAAATCTTCAACATGCTTTGGAAATTTCCGATGAAGCCCATGAAGGTAGACGAAGATATTTTTAAAAGGGTTAATTGTGATGATTATATCATGGAGAAAAAATATGATGGATATCGTGTCATTATTCAGAAAGATATAACCATTAAGCTATTCAGTAGACATAAGAATCGATTTGATATACCTACGAATTTAATCGATCAACTCAATAGCATGCAGATACCTAATGGCACAGTTTTTGATGGAGAAATATGGAATTTAAATAAACGAGGTTCTTGGAATTATTCTAAAGAAGACGAGTGCAAGATTACATTATGGGATACCATGATATGGAATCATAAAGATGTTACTCATGAAACTATCGAGAAGAGATATGGGTACCTGAGCGGGCTCACTAGCGATTGTGGTAGTATAAATGTGATATCTAGACACGAAGTAAATCCTACTGTGTTCAATCAAATCAAGAAGGACGCTTACGAACACAGGAAATTGAATGATAATAGGTCAGGATTTATCCATGGAGTGGTTCTAAAGAAGAAAGAATCTATGAGAAGGGACGATCCTAAAAGAACGAAGGAACATCCGGACTGGTTAAAGATCGTATTGTTTTAATGTATATCGAATTTGTAGATTATCATATAAAGTTATCCAACGGCGAAACAATCAACATTGCCGAGCTAGATCTAAACAGGGTAGATGACTTATATATAAGAGAGTATTTTAGTGTAAAGCGAAAAATCGTTCAGTGGATACCTTTCATTCCCAGAAAAATAATAGAAGAAGCCAAAACCGGTTACGATTCGAACTTCAAAAAATATTTAGGAAGTCCTCCCCAGGCCGTATTAAACCGAATAGATAATACCAAGTGTAATGAGAGATATTTTTGTGCTTCGTACAGACCAGATCTTTGTACTTTGAAACCATCAATACAAAAAAGGGAAGGTGATTATCCCAGGTGTTGGCTATATGAGTCAATCATGAAGTCTGAACGACTTATTTTATCTAGCTTAATATTTAAAATGAAAGAAGGGTTCCATATTATTATTGTTTCGGATTAATTTCGTCCATGAGTTCGTTAAATAACATCTTGGCCCGAGTTGTTAGCACTTTTGGAATGATCGGGTTTAATGTGATCAGAAGATTACCAACACCGTGGTGGCTTTTAAATCCAGCATTATCTACACAATATATATCACCCGAATCTGTACAAGGATTAATGATTAAGATATGATTACTTCCCCACGGAGTACAAATTTCCATTTTACCGCCATGCACCATAATGTTCAGTGGAATTTTCATGGCAGTATGGATATCATTTTCGTGTCGAAGATAATTAGAAATCGACTGTACTAATATTATGATGTATAATTCTCCAGGTGGATTTCCCGGCTGTCCTTTTCCTGATACTCTTAGTGTATCCCCATTCTTCACTCCGGATGGTATCGATACTATTATTGGCTTTTCCTTAAGTAATTTACCAACTCCGGAACAGGCTACACACGATAGGAGAGGCCTGCTACCTCTTCCTGAACATGAAGGGCACTTTCTTGTAGATACGTGAAATATCTCTTGTATACACCCTGACCCTCCACAACTACCACAATTGATGAACTTGGTGCCTGCCCTGGCTCCCATTCCGTTGCATTCAATACAGTCTTCTATAGACATGCTTGGGAATGATCTCTTTGTTCCCAAGTATGATTCTGTAAAACTAATCCTAGATTCTATATAGACATCTTCCCCAGGGGAATCGAAGTACGCATGTTTTCGTTTAAACGCATTACCATGCATATGGTTAAATGGCTTAAATATTTCATCAAAAATCGCTTTCTGGAAATCCCCAGGAGGAAATAACTTTCTATCATATTCTAATTTCTTTTGAGGATTTGATAGCGTAGCATATGCCTCATTTATTTTCTTGAAAAATGCCTCTGCATGGTCATTCCCCGGATTTTTGTCGGGATGATGTTCTGATACTAATTTTTTATATGCCTTCTTAACGTCCTCATCCTTCGATTCTTTTGGAATCCCCAATACTTCGTAGTATGATTGATTCATAACCAAAAAAACAGATGAAATTGAGTGTACATTAGTAGGATTTTTAAACTATACTCCGCGTGAAAGATTTATGATGTTCCTGCAACAAATCGACGATCGACCTGCATTTGACCGACCATGGATGCAAGATTACAAATTTCATTTAGTAGACAGTATAGACAAATTAAAGAAATTAGTAGATATATGTGTTCAGAAAAGGGTATATAGTATAGACCTTGAGTCTACCGGGGTCGATACTAGAGTATATCCGGATGAATACTTTGGTGATGGGAAGAAAACACGTCATGGAATGAGGACTGTGGATAGAGTCGTAGGCGTCTGCATGTCTTTCGACGGTATTAATGGATATTACGTACCATTATCACACGAACCTGAAGGATCGGATAACCTTGATTGGGACTTAGCATGGGACGAACTAGAAAGATTAGCCCATAGCGGAGCTAAAGCCATACTTCACAACAGCAAGTTCGACTGTGAGTTGCTATATCCCCTGATTAATAAAGAGCAGTGGAAAGTAGATGAGTACGAAGACACCTTCTTGATGGTCAAGGTGATCAACCCTCTTAAGGGAAACCCAAGTGGTCTCAAGCCACTCACCAAGCAGCTTTTTGGTGTGGACATGATTGAGTTACATGATCTTTTCACTACTGAAATGGTGGCTCAGCTTAAGAGAGAAAAGAGGTCTACTCACAACTTTGCTGTTCTTCATCCAAAGGAAGGATTAGCATATGGTTGCTCAGATGGAATTTTCACATATAAACTGTACTTTGCGCTACAAGAGAAATTAAGTGATAATGATAGAAAGATATATAGTCTCGAAAAGAGCTTTTGCAACGTTCTCAGAAAGATGGAAAGGAATAGGGTACATGTAGACATAGAAAGAGTAAAGGAACTATCTACAGAATGTGATAGAGAACTTGAGGAAGTGGGAGATATCATAAGGAATATCATAGAAAATAATACAGGGAGAACCAAGAAGTGGCTCACTCTGAATGTCGGGTCTCCTAAGCAATTATCGCACGCCATGATTACTGATCCTGAGGGACTGAAATTAAAACCGACACAGTTTATGTTAGGAGAAAATCCGACTGAGTTAAATCAAGAATCTGATGAAGATAATGATTATGAATCTGAAGCTAATTCTGGAGAAATTAAACAATATACTCTGAAAGATGAGGCTCTAAAATCTCTTCACGAGGCATACGGGAAAAAATTTGTAGTAACTAGAAGCGGACATAATGATAAGAATGGGAATCCTAAGTCAGAAAGTTTATTTGAATTAATCATAGAGTGGCGTCATTATCTTAAGATGAAAGGTAGCTATATAGAGCCACTTTCACTGGCAGTGGATAAGAATGGAGATGTTAGACCCGATTTTAGACAAATGGGAACAGATACTGCCAGATTAGCATCCCGAGCAGGTGAGATTGAAAATGGTTACTCTGGTATAAATTTCCAAGGGATTCCTAGAGATTCAGACGATGATAAACCTGACTTATTTAAGCAAATTAGAACATGTATAATACCAAGACCGGGATGGGTTCTAGTAAAATTAGACTTCGCAGGTGAAGAATTACGGGTAGTCACAAATCTCTCGGGAGACCCAATATGGACTGACTCCTTCCTGAATAAGGATGGTGATGTTCATAAAATCACTGCAAAAACCCTGTTTGGTAAAGAATCTGTTTCCAAGGATGAACGGAATCGTGGGAAAAGAAGCAACTTTGCCTTCATATATGGTGGCGGAGCAGGAGCAATTCAACGCAATGTTGGCTGCTCCATGGAAGATGCCCAGAGACACATGGAGAATCTAAGAAGAGACGTTCCGGTTCTCATGGGGTACGTAGAAAGTCAAAAGAACTTTGCTAAGCGCAACAAGTGCATATTTACTGCTTATGGCAGAAGAATACCCATCCCAACCATAGATTCTCCCATTCGAGCCATTCGCTCGAAAGCCGAAAGATGTGCTATCAATTACACTATTCAAGCTACCTCGGCTGATGTCCTAAAATTCGCGATGTGCTTCGTAGATAAGAACATTAAGGCGAATGGGTGGGAAGACAAAATTAAATATGTTCTTACAGTTCATGACGAAGTAGTATATGAGATTAAACCAGAGCTATTGATGGAGGCAGTTCGTAAATTAGATGAGTGGATGACTCTCCCATGGAAGCTTCCTAAGGCACATGGAAGAGACTGGGTCGTCCCACTTCTTACGGAACCGGGCATTGATTTAAACTGGAAGGCACGATTTGACTATTTTAAAATGGTAGACGGCATTCCTGCAGAATCAAAATATGTTGATGGAGATATTTATACCGGAAAGTTGAAGAGCGATGAGTACTTCCGCGACAATAAAATATATCAGGTTATACCAGAATTTTTAATTCCATACATTCACAGATATGATGGTAGCGGCGTAAATAATAAAGAAAACTCCCCGCAAGGTCCTTATGACACCACAATAAATGTTAAGTCAACTACGCCTACGGAGGTTGGAATAAAAACTGATTTTGAGATACCCACCACTCAAGAACAGTCTATTGAATTAAAGAATACTATAGTAAATACTTCAATCATAAAGAATGAAAATAAATATATAGATATAGATACGAAAACCCAAGATACTCATGACATTCTTCCATTAGCCAGTAGTCCCCCTAAAGAGGTGCATCGATTCGTTATCCGGTGTGTTTTAAACAAGTCGAACTTAAGGAAATTAGAAGCAGTATGTATCCTGGCAGAGGGCGAAACTCCACTAAGAATTGTAAAACAAGATGGAAAGATATTGGTAAATGAATCAGAATCACCTCGAATAGATGTTGCAGCGTTCAATACTCTAGTAAGACTATTCGGAGTCGGTTAGACTCTTTAATCTGGCTGCTGCGGCTGCTAGAATTGAAACGTTGTACACCAGAACAATACGGAGATCTTCTTTGACTTCCCCATTCTTTATTAATTCAAGCTCGCGTCGAGCAAAATCATTAAGTTCCTCAATCAATAACTCAGTCTTAATATGTTCGACTATGTTAAGACTGTCTATCCATTCTTGATCTGTCAGGTAATCTTTAATCATGGAAAACTTTACCTTCGGTAGGATACCATCCCGGGATATAGTGATAAGTATACAGAAATGTAAAGGGATTGAAATAATGGCAGATTTATCTTTCCCGGGTTATAATGAGAAAATAGAATGTCCTGATGACCACATATCCTTCTATGCAGACTTGTTAGGGGACTATGGTCCTAGCTGTAGACTGGTTTTCTTTGTCAGAGAGGAACAAGATATCATGGGGAGAATTGCGATTGTGGAAGGAATGGCAGGATGAGTGTGATATCAGGTAAGAAAATTCTGGAAGAAATAGGTAATGGTTCAATCGTAATAAACCCCTTCGATATGAACCATTTAAATCCGATCTCTGTCGACTTGACATTAGGATCTAAAGTAGCAGTCTACGAGTCAGTAACCGAGATTAGGCATGGCGAGATAGAAATTAAATCTGGCAGTTACATTGATTCGAAAAAAGAAGAACCTGTACATACATTTGACATACCAGACTCAGGGTTGGTTTTAAAACCGGGAATCGGTTATTTAATGCACACCCATGAAATGGTGGGGACTAAAAAGTATGTTCCAATTATTGACGGTAAATCTAGCGTGGGACGATTGTTTATTCAAATCCATTCGACAGCAGGGTTGGGTGATCCAGGATTCTTTGGTCAGTTCACTTTAGAGGTCATGGTCTCACAGAAAGTAAAGGTATATAAAGGCATGCGTATAGGGCAAGTACGTTTCTATGAAATATCGGGAGAATATGACAGTTATGAAACTACAGGGAACTATAATGGGATCAACGCCATAGGGCCGATCCCATCGAAGCTATGGAAGTCTTTTAATGGATAGACAGGAATTTTTAGGAAATGGTTTTGTAGAATTATTGGAAACCAATCCTCACGATAGAAATGTCTCTATTAAATTATGTATGCCATGCAACTTATTTCAGACAGTCACACCACAATTATTATCTCACGGATTAATAGATGAATTTGCGGTAAGAAATCCGATCATCACGTGGATGCCTCAACTCACCATTGAAAGATTCTGCGTTAATGGACTTGATAAGGAAACTATAAATACTGTTAATATCTGCCTGAAGGATGAAATAATGAGAATATCAAATTTATTCATACATATGTCTAATTATTTACATGACCCTTCAGACTTGGTTCCGATGTTACCTATGGGCGTTTACATAGAGTGTACCTATAGATGTTCCGTGGATAAAATCATCAAAATATTAGAAGGCATAGATAGTATTAAAGTGATTGGCGTATCCGAGTTTCAATGGGCGATGGCGAGTGTATTGGGTTATGTTCTAGACATTTTTTCTAGAATAGACAAAGACAGAATTAGCCAGAAACTATTACGCTGACTTCATACCAAGAAAATCGTGAGTTATACTTCCGTTCACACTTGGTGAATCTGAATTTTTTAACTCCATCTTTGATCATTTTTAGTGCTAACGATCTCCCAAACAATTCGGACCGAATAAAAGATGGGTTAAATGATTGGAAAACTCCATTTATCGCTTCTCTTCCTACTTCTAAAATCTTCTCATCACCTTCTTCTTCACTTATTTCACATTCTTGGTTCAGTAAAAAGGAAATAGCAACGTCAAGTATACTTGACGGTTCCTTTATGTGCTTTAACGCTGGACTGTTGGGATATGACTTCTCGATATTTGCTAACTTGGTCTTCTCATGTACAGCTAGCGTTATTCCGCTTGATATCTTAGGATGTATCTGTATCGGCCCAGGTCTTATTCTTCCATCTTCAGTGGTCACTGGAGACGCATGGTAAAGCATGTCCGGCGTAATTCTTAGTATTGCTTTTCCGTCTTTGCCTATTAAATAATTTCCAGGGTTTTTCCGAAGTTCGATAATTTCTTGTGATATTTTTTCACATTCTTTTTCTTTATCGTTAAGATCGTATTCTTCAGATAAATGACACATCAGTGTTTCTTTTAATTCCAACACTGTGTTACATAATGATAAGGACTTCCAAAGTTTTTTGTTGTTATTTATTTCATATTTAATTCTAAAACTGAATGATACTTCTGTAGAAAGGTCGTTTTTTTGATAAAGATCGATATCCATTTCAGCTCCCAAAAGTAAAAGAATCCCCAGAATTTAATACTATTTCCGATTGGCCTTCATCTTTGATGTAACCGGCATTTTGCCAATTAGTATTACCACCAGCATTTGAAGCATTTTTGGAAGCAACCTTCACACTATTGTGAAGGTTTTCTAATTTATCGGGTATTGATATGGGCTCACTCGGTTTCTTCTTGGTAGAAGACTTTTTCTTTGTCTTTTTCCCTGTTTGAACGCCTGAACTAGAATGGTCCTCAGAATCCTTCTGCTGTGTGAGGTCCACTATATCGAAAGACTTTGACCCCACTATTTGAGTCGAAACTGTTTCCATCACTTTATTGGGTGTTAACCCTTCTTTAAGTGTATCTTCGATATCCTTGCTGATTATTTTTGTCTCTACCTTCACGCCTTTACCTTTCTTTTTCCTTAAAAGGTCTTCTTTATTACCAGTTGATGGTATTAACACTTCTGGCTTAAACCATTTCAGTCTAATGTTATCATATGATGGGTCAGAATCATTAGCCCTTACTACATTTAGAAAATATTTTGATTCCCAATTCTGAACCCTTCGGTCAAATGCCAAAGACGAAGACCCGGACCTCACGCATGTATTATTCAGACAGTAAACACAAAATTCCGCAGAAAATTGGTCGATAGGTATAGACCTTTTCACTTTAAAAGATAAATCTGATAGACATTCTTTTAGGTAGTCATTTTTCATCTCAAGAACCTTACTTAGTATAACCGAAAAATGTAAAGTCCCAGATGGCGAAGTTGTACTTCCGTTATGGCACCATGAACAGTGCCAAAACCTTGAATCTTTTGGCAGTATCTCATAATTATAAATCTCAGGGAAAGAAAGTGATCATAATGAAACCGCATGTTGATAATAGGTTCGGAGATACATGTGTAAAATCTAGAACTGGATTATCGGAAGAAACCAATCACATTGTAAGCGACAATGATAATATTTTAGAAATGTTAGCAATATATACAGATATTTCCTGCGTTTTAGTTGACGAGTGTCAGTTTCTATCTTTTAAAAATATTGAAGAATTGAGGTTATTGACGGACATAAGAAATGTTCCTGTTATATGCTTTGGACTAAGAACGGACTTCCAAACCAAACTATTTCCAGGGTCTCATAGACTATTTGAATTGGCGGATAGTATAGAAGAAATCAAGACAGTTTGTCATAGATGCACTAAAAAGGCTCTTTTTAATATGAGGTTCGAGTCTGGAATCCCAACCAATGTAGGCCCGCAAGTACAATTAGGTCTTGAAGACAAATATGAACAAGTGTGTTCGAAGTGTTATCTAAATCTTATTGGTTCATTTTAGTCTTTTTATGGAATCACAAAAAATTGAAATCATTGGTAGAGTAGATTTTATATATTAAAAGCGTAACTTAGCTTAAAAACCGGTTATTGTCGTAAAAGGGGTGAGTCTGTGGTATCTCTGGAAATTAATAAAGAATCAACTCAAAAGAAACCAGATCGTCTTCCTTGGCCAAGGAATGCGTTTGATGATGAGAAGGTGGCACTTGGTATTGACATTAGAAAGAAGAAACTAGATATAGAAAAAATAGTATACAAATTTTTTAAAGTGGATGGTTATTCAATGGAGGATTTACTTCAAGAAGTCTATACTGCGATCATACATAAAAACACCACAAGAAGTGTTCACGATCCGAGGAAGTCATCTTTTGGTCATTATGTGTACATGGTAGCCAATAATGTGTGCATTAATATAGTATCCAAGAAAAAACGATATGATAAAGAAAAAGATAGTATTTTTGAACCTAATCAAGAAACCGGTAAAACCTTAGAAGAGTCATATGAAAGCATATCAGATGGGCATGTGGAGAGTGAAAGCATTTTGGCTCTAGAACTACGTCTGAGAAGAATGAAAAGACATGACTTAGCGAGGTATGTTAGAGCATCTCGTGTTGGGTCTTCCCCCGATATCATAAGAGCAGCATTATCTTATGGAGATAAAAAGGTATCTCATAAGATAATGAGAGATATGAGACATCAAGTAGTAACTATTGCTACGAATTTGTCGAATTCTTGGTCTTTATAGCATTAGCAAATCTTTCGAACTGTCTAAATTTTAGTTCCAGTATTTTAGCAGCTTCCTTTCCCCTTAAAGATTTCGCTATATTGGCCTTCATCAGATTCATGGCGAGTTTTGGGTTCTTTAATATTTTCCAGTGTACTTCGCACACATATATTGTGTCCACACCCGGATATTCACCCTCTTCTACTCGCGCTTCAGCATTTTTTCCACAGTAAAGACAAGGCCCCATTAGTACCCCTTAGCAATCATACTAACTATCTCTTCAGACTGCAGCCCATCTCTGTTTTTAAAAACATCGACATTACTGATCACATAATGAAGTATTATTTTTGATTTCCAATAAGATTGACCAGATACTTTTATGATTTTCTCATCCCCCTCTTCCATATAATCTTCGAATTCTATCAACTTTAATTCCCCATCGACAAAGCTTTGTGGATTGCATAAATCTGGAACACTTTCGGAGAAATGTGTACTACACATCAGTGGTCTATTCTGATACGCTAAGCACTTGTTCGTCTCGGGATCAAGAACGGGGCACTTAAGTTGCAAATCATACCATGTGTTTAGTGGTATATCCCCGTATTCCATTAACTCTTCTGATCTTTTAATTACCTCTCCAAGCTTCCCTGATTTCTTTAAAGAATCCGAAATGTTAGCCACTTCCCCTATAGTCGCAAATACGGGCCTACTACAGCAATGACTACACCCTGGCTTGCATGTTATTTTATCTTTGTAAACTAGCAGTCTACGCTTTTCAGATTTATAAGATATATCTTTACTTATTGACTTTATTTTATCAAGAGTATTTTTGGATTTATACTCCACTATGTACAATACCAATACAAATGACCCCCTGCCAGTATGTGCGTTAGCTGGGGGTCATCTGCTTCAGATTACGTTAGCGATAGCTAAATAATTTGATTCAGCCTTCTTAATGATGCTTTCTGTCTCTTCCTCAGAAATAGACACCGATCTAACAAGTTTATATGTGGTTTCTGCTCCGTCACCCGAACGTGCATATTTCGAGTTATCTTTTAATGCATTGTAGAAAGATTGTCGGCTCCATTTTTCTTTGCCGGAACATGCTTCAGCATAAATGTCAGAAGACTTAACAGGACCACCCCCGTGATTTTCAAGTATCTTGTCGATCACTTGCTTCAGCGGTGGTCTTTCATTAGTAACGGGAGATATGCTAGTTACTTTATTCTCCTTACCTGATGATTTAGATGGTGCTTTTTTGTCCAATTGCTTAACAGCCTTTACTGAATTGCTCTTCTCAACAATTTTATCTGTTGCTTTAGCAACAGTGGATGTTGTATTCGTGATGGCGGCATTAGTCACTGTGCTAAATACCTTAGATAACTTGTCAAGACTATCAGCCATCTTTCCTATCCGCTCATTATTAGACTTCAGGAGCTTCATGACCGCTGTAGTTTCGTTATCAATCCCCTTCAGTAGTCGATTAGCCACCGAAGCGATGTTCTTAACATCTGCTTTATTTGTGATATCAAACTTTTGAGGTGCAATATTCTGAGAAGCATTCTTGTTCGTCGGTTTCATTTTGTCCTTTGGGTATAAGATCCCATAACAAAAATTTACAATTAAAATTATGCCTTCTTTACGCTGCTACTGAATCGGTTTATGTCCTCTATTGAGATAATGTTGAATCTTCTACAGATTTCTTCTTTTTTGTGTTCATGATTTAAAAATATGGATTTATGCCGGGATAAGTTTAGTTTATCCATTTCTTTTACGCAAAGCCTCCACAAATGCATAAAATCTGGTTGCTTTTTCATATTATATACTACCAATTAGTATGGTTCATTATGGATTTAGGGGATTTCCTAAAAAGATTATCATCACTCAAGACGGAATACGCCATATCACATAAAAAAGAATTAAAGGATATTTCAGATTTAGAGCAATTTGTAAAAAGTAAGATGGGGATTCCCCAAAATCGGGCTCTTAAGAGTTTAAAGGGGCTTAATTTTTAAATGAATTTATCGAATGCTTTAAAGATACTAGGAATAGATCATAATGCCTATTTTAAAAAATTATCAGAATCCAGTAGAAAAGATAAAATCGTTTTAGTGCAGGAAACATTGGAAACCTGCAAGAAAAATGGAAAAACATTGATGGCTATGCACCACCCGGATAAAGGAGGGGATGTTAAAAATTTTAAACTAATAAATGAATCTCTTAGTGTGATCAGTATGGAATCCGAAGCTTTCACGCTAAAAATGGAGCAGTTAATAATCCAACAAGAAGAAAAATCATCAGGTCGAGTTTTGATAACTCATAAGTGATATGGTAATCATATCTTCTATACAATTCAAGCCTACTCTTGCAAGGAATAATGCGGATATCAGGGCTAACTTTAAAAAATGTGAAGATTTAGTAAATGAAGCTTGGAAATTTGGTTCTGAACTAGTAGTATTCCCAGAGTTATGCCTTACCGGATATACTTTCTTGACATCGGAAGAGGCTTGGAAGGCTGCCGAGAGGTTTGATGGCCCCACTTTCAGAGAAATGAGAGGAGTGGCCACGGAACTATCTTCGTATGTGGTTTATGGGTTTTTGGAGGCCGATGGTGATAAACTCCACAACAGTTCACTTATAATATCTCCTGATGGAGATATCGTTAGTCGATATAGAAAAGTAAACTTGTGGGGCAATGACTTCCTTTGGGCGACCCCGGGAACTGAAACCCCAACCGTCGTAAATACTGATTTTGGGACATTATCTCATATAATTTGCCGAGACATTAGGGCAAGAATACCATCTAACATCCCCAGACAGGCGTCCACGCCATTTTTTAAGGACATAAAACCAAAATATGTAGCTACATGTGCTAACTGGGGTAAGGGTGGATTCCCATCAACCACATGGATGGATTTCGCAGCTAACCATAAATGCAATTTAATAATATCTAATAGGTACGGGCAGGAGACTAACAATAATTTTACCAATGACTTTGGTAATGGAGGTTCCCTCATCATACAAAAGGATTGGAAAACTCATACCAATGGGTTAAAATTTAACTCAGATTGTGTAGTATCAGCTAGAATCGAGGATTAAATGGCACAATTTAATATGTGTGATAATTGTAACACTGACCGTAAAACAACATTATGTACTGGAGACTGTTCAAAAAACATATGGTTCGTAAATGGTAAATGCAAATTGGATGAAATCACGTACGATACGGTTTATTACGTGCTACAAAAGAACAGATCTGCCAAGAAGGACCTATTAAGGATAACTGCCGACCCTAGTTTAGTCAGACTTGCTGAGTATACCAATCTAGTAAGTGATGAAATCAAAGATAATATGACCCCCTATAAAGTGATTAACAATCCCGCTCGCACTCTCCCTTTCTATAACTTATATGGTGGAAATTTAAATCGAAATTTTAAACCGTGAATTCTTATTTCTGTCTGAGTGTAACTTTCTGAATCATCATGATGGCTCTAAGCAAAGCTGAATTTTTATCTTGCATATTAAAAGACATTCCGGAGGAACATAAATCGAAAATACTAGAGATTGCCAATCAATTAGAACTGAGAGATTCTATACAGGACTCTGTCATGGAATCACATTCCATACTTTGCGATATCAAAGGTATGGGTGTTAATGACGCCTTCGGCAATGACCCCGCCATATTTTATGGACTTGCATTGGCCGGTGAATGTGGTGAATTGGCCAATAATCTGATTAAGGCTATGCGGGCTGGTGGGAGCCGAGAGGATAAGCACAGAGCTATATGCTCTGAGATTGCAGACGTCTATATTTACACAATATTATTAGCTCAAACGAACGATATCGACCTGGAGTCTATGGTTAGAGAAAAAGTACGAATTATCATTGATAGAGCTAGATCAGGGTATTATGGTGGAAAAATCCCAGGTCGCGTTAATAGCTAAACTTCTCTAACTTCTTCCTTATGCGTAGCAAGTTCGCACATGTTCAAATATAACTCTGATATCTTTTTCTGATACCATTCATTCTCTTTTGCAGATTTTTCGTGCATAGCCATGAAATCTTGACGCATTTTATTAAGAAATGGGGCGATTTCTTGATTTCCCCTATTAAATTCTCTTCTCATATAGTTAAATAAACTGATAAAATCACCAGCTTTTACTATAGTATCCACATACTTCGCATCCTCCCCATTTTTAGGGACAGAATCACTGATTAATTCCTTAATGATTGATGGTAGATATTTTTCTACCATCATGTCTTCAGTGTCATCGACTGCTTTTTTAAGATCAGGATTCGCATACTTAAATGTCCTAACTACATCACCAGTTACACATTCTCCTATATCATGAATTAAAGCCTTTCTGAGAATGAATGTTTCTATACTATCATCCTGTTTATTCGTATTCTTACTTATTGTTCTATGTAAGAGCACACTATGTAAAACAACCCAAAATGTATGCTGCGATACTGATTCTTGATATAATGAAGGAATGCTATTATATCTTATTACATAGTCCAGACGCTTAACGTCCGCATGATCATCTACCAAAAATTTTTTCCAGTTAGTCATTTGTCCTGAACTTGCTACTTTTATTTTCTGCTAGTATCTAAAATAGCATTACATTTTACATTTGATTCGATTTGTGGAGTCAAATTATATGCAGTAGGTTTAAACCCTAGCACCATCAATGATCTTAACTCTTCAAACAATTGCGGGTCTGAACCATCAAAATGATAAAGGACCATGTCTCCTTCTTCATCAATATATTCTATTGACCACCTTTTTAAGTATGTTTCTGGTCTTTCCATGTTTTTAAAGCACTGATAGTTAAAACGGATGCTTTGAACAGTTCAGGGAATACCATAGTGTTCCATGTCCCATCTTCAAATACACCATATTCATTAGGAAATGTCATGTGTATGAAACCGGCTCTCGTAGGAAGACTTTTTAAGTCTATGTGCCTTCTAACACCGTAAAATACTGAATTGCAAACATGTGTGCCTGCAAATTGAGATATCTTGGCGGAAACACCACCTTCATTTACCATATCTTTTAAATAGTCTATTGGAAGAGTACTCTCATAAGCAGTAGGACCATTTAGATCTATTGGTCTTTCCTGGACAGGTATCTTGGAATTGTCACCCATGGAAGATAGTTCCACGTTGATTGCAAATCTTTCGAATCGGATAGGACCATTCTTTTTGGTGGCACCATACATCAGTACAAAATCGGGTTTAAAATTAGATATTTCTGAACAAGCAATTTCTGTGCATTTTCTAAATAATTGTGGAAGTACTAATCCCCTGACTTCAATTCCAGGAATGCTAAATTCCTGTTTTTCCCATAAATTTGCTAAATCCCCACTTGGAGTGCGCTTAATACCCCATAGAGGTTCAAACCCAGTTATCAATACCTTCATTATATTTAGGCACCAATAATAGATGCAAAATGAAAATTACACACTAGAAAGCGTTCCAAATACATGGAAATGAGTCATATACCGGTTCTTTGGCAACAGACATCTTCTGCAGGATTCATATTTAAAGTAACCAGTACTGGAGAGACCGTTTACGTTTACGCCAGAAATAGATACGCAGTTTGTTGTCTGGAGAAGTTCTCTATGCCTAGGCAGAATAACTCCCATATCTGCACTTTAGAATCTGTTCTTGTAGACTGTAAATCAGTACCTATAGTTTATCCAAAAGCTCGGGAAATTCCATATACTGAATTCGTTCTGAACTTCATTGATAGAAGAATTCTCATGTCTGATGTCGTCGTGTTCAACTGTTTTGGAAGCAGTCTCGATGCTGATGGTTGGGTTCAAGTAAAGAAAATCATTAGCAAAGAAAAGGCTGATAAAGAAAAGGCTGATAAAGAAAAGGCCGTTGTAAGTAATCGTGATATCTTCCGTATTACAACGGATTCTCCTATTTTCGCTAAATCATATGAAGCTGAAATTAAACACACTAGTCATCGTTCTAAGCCCAATGAAACAGTTCTGAAAGCTTTGCAAGGACTGGGGTACTCTAAACAGTCAGTAAATTCTTGGGCATCTGAGTACGACTCATCCGGTAAATCGAATGGGGATATGGTTAAAGCTGGCTGCAAGATGATTGCACAAAAGGCATCATAAATCACATGAGTATGAACCTAAAAAATAAATATAATTCAGAAAATTACAATGTTAGACATTCTCCCTTGGATATAGAGAGCGAACTTACTCAAAGTAATAATTACTATATAGCTATCTCCGATAGTTTCAATTCATCTACCAGAGAATATGTAATCGATAGGGCTAGCTCTGCGAACCAACACATAAACTCATCTGAGTCCTTAATATCTAAATTCCTTAAATTTTCAATTTCATTATTTTTAATATTCTCTTCTACCCTAATATTAATGTTTATCATCGCATTTATTATTACAATCAAGAAATTGTAAAATTTTATATGTTAGTAACCAAATTTGAAGGATCGAAACTACTTAAATTATATGTCCCGAATTATTATTATAGTGAAGAAGTAAGAATAGATAAACAAGACCCGGTGCCTTTTAATGATAGCACACTGATTTGCCCGAAAGTCCACTTTGAATTACCAGACGGGAAATGGTTTGGCATGGACAATGGAATAATAGAGAAATTCGATATAGATAGAGAATGGGATTGGCGAATACTCAAGGCCAGAAAGAAAATAGACTCCATGATGGAGGATCCTGAAATTATATCTGACGGGTTTAAACAACTACAAATATTGGAGTCCTCTTCTACATTATGTGGTATAGACCTCCCCGAATTCGTCCAAATGTTGCAACAATCAGCAACGGATGGGGAAGATTTAGAAACCACGTTTAATAGAATAAAAGATGAACACGATAAAATATATAATGACGCTAGTAAACGTAATGAATCTAAGTAACCTAATCTTGGGTTGATATATCTTCGATTCCACTTCAGCTACTTCTAATGATATTAGAATGAAACAGGATATCTGTAAGAATATAAATATGTAAAAATATACTGGGCTATTTCTTTCATATAATATGGCAGCTAGGATAGATATCCATGCTGCCATATTTATTCCCGAACTAACACTGTTCACTGAACATATTCCCGAATAACTCTTTGAATTTAATTACGCCGCTTTCCGTCTTGATTTTACTGAACACTAGTTTAGCAAAATGCTTATCAGTCCTTACGCGTCTTGCCGTTAATGCCCATTTTTCTCCTCTGGATGGGTGGACACGACACACCCCACAAATATCATCTGTAAGTTTAGACATGATATTGCACCCGATACATTTCCCAATACAAATAATCATTTAAGAAAAAACCCTTCCTAATGAGTAATTTTCATTCCGCTTTAGTTATTTATTAATATGGGACAGAATTAATTGCTCGTTAACGAGCAGCCTCTAGCGAAAAATAACACCGACACAAGCATTAAATATGAACATAATAAAGCGGTTTGGGTTTTTGATAATATACTATTTCTAAATAAATTATCCGGTATAATTCATTATTCCACTGATTTTAACTATGTGATAGATGAATCAGAAAAGCATTACCTGAAATAAAGAATAAAACATCATGAGAGACAAGAAATGGAAAAGCTTGGTGTTTAGACTTCAACATTTGCAGGCAGAATTAGACGACAGACAAGAATTACTTGATGATCATAAACATGCCTTTGATGCAGCTATACAAAAAATTATTAAAGAATATTTACACAGTAAAACTAAGAGTACAGAAGAAATAAATCCAGTTGATGAAGAGACATCCACAGCTTTAGTAAAGAAGGCAGACGATCCGAGTACAGATTCGGATGACACTAATGAGCCCGAAGGTATAAGTAATTTAGAAGACCAAGAAATTCACAATGAAGTAGATAGTATTCCTGAGGTTTTTAAAAAATTGTGGAAATCCATAGCTTCTCTCACCCATCCAGATAAAACTAATAATGACGAAAGATATACCAAGGTATACAAAGAGTCTCTTGTTCATTACAAGGAAAAAAATTTCGGTAATTTGATAATAACCGCCTTAGAATTAGGGATTTTAAATAACCATATAGATAATGGCCTTATTCCGCACATCAATGATTCCATAAGCGTAGCAGAAAATAGGATAAAGCATATAGATGGACTAGCACTATGGCAATGGTTAAATACTGAGGACGAAGATCAAAAGAAAAATATTACTAATTTAACAGCTGCAATCATGAAAAGTAGACTAGGTATCAACTAATGATTTGAAGCACTAAGTTCATGGCTGGTTCTTCGGAATGCCTCATAATCAATTCTGGATCTTCTTCTATTAACCAAAGACCATCTACCATTCTACACTCGGATTTTCCAATGAGTAGAAATCCGTCTCTGTTATAACCCACGAATCTTTTAGCTTTAGGCAAGTATAAAGCATGGGTGTCTCTAAAATCAGCCCACATAATATAAGATTGAAGATTAACGCCTTCAGAGGTGCACAGGGCCATCCAAGGTCTTTTAGGAACTAAATTACCTGCAAAGGGTCTCAACTTTTTACTTTACCGATTTAAATTCTTTATATTTCTCTGAAATTGTGGAATACATATCATATAGCGACATAGCCCTAAAAATTTCTTCGACAAAGATAGCCCTTGTTCCAGAAAAAGAGGGTGCTTATGGAGCACCTGATGGTCAGATCATTTCTCTACTCAAGGACTTATTATGCTGCAAATACTCTATAGACGCTGCCTATCGTAGCTTTGCGGACAGAGTAAGGGGTCCTTGGAGAGATGCCCTTGTAGAACACTGGAAGGACCATGCTAAAGAAGAACGCTCCGCAGCTTACGATATAGCCATGAAAATTGTAGGGATGGGTGGAGATCCATTTCTACACATGTTATCGATCCCCGAATGTCCCGCCAATGTTGAAGCACTATGTGCTTGCTTGGCTCAAATGGAATTAAATTTGATTGAAACTAGCCGAGCACTAATAGGATGTTCCGGGGACAATACGGCCATAAGAGTCATGGCTGAGAATATTATTCTAATAGATACTCAACACTTAGATGACCTAAAAAGAATGTGCGTTCAATTAGCTGTGTGATTGTCTGCCAGGTGTGGTTTATCGCAAGTGGGACAACGCGGGATCTTTTCTATCTCTTGGTTAACGATTAAGAGATCTGCGTCTATCTCTTTCAGTATCTTTTTAGATTTTACACATTCGTTGGCTTGATTCGTTAATCTAACGTTCAATGCCATTAATTCGATATATTGTGAGTATGACTTCACAGGTTCTGGAATATCTTTTATCGGACCATAAGCGTCACCTTTAAGTCTATCTATTTTTTTCGAAATATTTTTTAACTCTATATAATTACTCACCTCATTGATTTCATCAGGTATTTTTGTCTTCTTAATACTGTTAAGTGGAATAATACCACTAGCATGTTTGCTTATGTTTTCCTCAATCCTGCTCAAGGATTTCCACACGTCTACCTCCTGAAAATCGACCTTATCGATCAGTATCACCTTCTCGATTTCTTTAACGTGGTCTATCGACGTTTCAAGACTTTTTACTTTTTTGGAGAATTTATCTAGTAATTCAATGCTGTTCGAATAATCTAATATTGACTTAAATTGATCTTCCAGGTCCTGCTTGATATTGTTAAGTTCCTCCAGAGCTGTTAATTTTTCCAGTACCCCCTTAAGATTTTTAGACTCTTCGGATCGTGCATTTGATTCATCATTATGTTTTCTTTTGCCCTTAGCACATAATGTAATGGCGTCTTGTAGTACATTTAGCCTTGATACTTCTGATATGAAGTCTGTTACTTGGGAACCAGGCTTATCTAACAAGAATATGGGAGAAAATTGTGAAGCCAACCATGGATGGATATTATCACTACCTACATTTACCGGCTTAAACCCAAACGAAGCTATTTCATCTAACTGTTTTGCTCCTACTTTATCTAAGGTTTTCCCGCCGATAATGTATCGATTTATACCCTTCTCACCCTTTTCCCATGTGTAAGCCCAGTCCTCACACTCCATAGAAACTGTGCTATGACTTGCTCCTTTCCTAACCATCCCTATTACTGAATTATTTAGTATAGAAGAGGAAATCGCTCTAACAATAGCACTTTTCCCGATGTTAGTCACACCAACTAGACATGTAAATCCTTTTATTTCAAATTCAATGTCTTTAATGCTCTGAAAATTCTTGATCCGTACTTTTATTGGCTTTAAATTTTCCGACATTATTCTACTATCAAATATCTGAGGTATCGATTTCCGAGGTTTCTACGCCATCATCATCATCAACACCCATATCAGCGGGTGTTACGTAATTTGTGGTGGAATCGTCCAGATAGTCGTCATCTTCATCCATCCTTTTCGTAATTGCGTCTTCTGCTAGTGAGGCCAACTGTTCATCATCAATAGCTCTAAATCCTTGAATAATTTTATCTCTACACATACTCATCATTTCTTCAAACATCACACTATCTTTCTGAATGGCTACTCTAAATTTTTCTATTCCTATTGCTTCTACTTCCTTGCCTGTAGCTGGTGATTTGTAAGTATATATATCTTGCTTTCTAGCGTTTTTACTGTGTTTTACTATTCCATATGCCTCGGCGACATTCATCATGGTTCTTAGTTCATCAATTCCAACACCGTAACGAATAGTTATGAGACCCGTGTGTCCCTGGCGTGCATCGATCTTGTTTTTAATATTCTTTACTTCAATATCTGTCGATACAGGAACTTCCTCGTATTCTTTAATAATCGGATTCCAAATTTTCGCCTTAGCAGATTGCTTAGGCTTTAACATGAGCCGAATGGAAGACCAAAACTTAAGAGCATTGCCTCCCGTAGTGCTCTTTAAAGCTTCTTCAGTATATCCCATAGCTCCTATCTTATCACGAGTCTGATTTGTGAAAATTAAGCAGGTACCCGTTTTAGCAATGATGGCTTGAATCTTTGGCATCCAAGTACTCATAAGTCTTGGGATTTCCGCCATGCCCTGCTTCTCTTTTTCGTTAGCTACATTTCTTTGGATCTCACGCCGAGACACTAGACCTGCTACTGAGTCTACTACGATTAGATCTATACCATGAAGCGCAGCCCCATTAACTAGACTCTCCGTTTCCTCGAAGGTATGGGGCTGTACACGAATCGCGTTGCCTGACCCTCCTAATTCTACGGGTCTAAAATCGACTCCTAATTTCAGAGCATATGCATCAATAACTGCATGCTCCAGATCTACATAAAGAACGCTCCCAGTGCCGCCTTTAGATGCAATTGCTTGCCCTGCAGCCATTAAGGCAATCGTGGACTTACCTGATGATTCACGACCATATACCTCAACTATCTTGCCTCGTGGCCATCCAGGGCAAAGAAATGATCCATCAGGAAGTCTAGAACCACCTATAAGGAGATTTAATACTGTGGACCCAGTATTAATGTGCTCCATCTTCAATGATGGAGTCACTAACATATCTTTCATGTTCAACCCGGTTCGTTTCTCCATGGTTGATAAGAATTTCGCAATGTTTGGATGAATTTTTGCTGTTTGCTTGGCCATAATAACTTTCTACATTACACTCAGTGTCTGTTACTCTTTGCTTCTTTATCTTCTGTTTAATTGAATGGGTAAACGGAATTCACGAAATCGTAAAACACCGCAAGTTAAGTCAATGCAAGAATTTTGCAACGATTTAAAAATTGCTAAAATAGATGAAGTTCATGAATTGAAGCAGTCAGAATTGGAAAAAAAGTATAAGGAGCAAGAAGATAAAATGATCATATTGATGTACGGTAACTATTCGACGGAAGAAGGACCTTCACAAGATTCTAAATAGCTTAATAAATTAGTGTTAATGTCCGTTTTTTTCGGAAGATCTATTCTTCCTTCTGGTATTTTTGAAAATTCGAAAAATCTGCTATTTTCTCTAAATATATGGGCTATTTTTATGTTTGCAGTTCCCTTTAGCGTTTTCACCTTCTTCGTTTTTTCTAAAAATACTCTGAGTTCATTATCACTTAGCATATCAGGTGATAAGAGACCATTTTTTAATGACATAAACCTTGTGCTGAAATATGAAATGCAATAAGCGTCGGCTTCGTTATTATCTATAAGTTCAGAATCATTCGTATCGAATTGCACGAATTTCTGCATATCCAATTTGGTTACTAGTCCTCTGACACTCTTTCGCCCCCTGACCAATGACTTTAAAGTAGCGGGATCGAAAAGCACCACATCCTTCCTTGATTCAAATATTGCTTCTAAGCAAAACATCATTAAGCTATGATGTACAGTTTGGTATGGACCTGCCCCATATGCTGGGCTTTCAATACCTACGACATCTGGTTCGAAGGTATTCAGGAGCCTCTTTACCAGAGACCTATAATGAACATACCTAGCAACAGGAACTGTTGAAGGAAATGTCTCTTCATGCCCGGAAGAGATTCTTCTTTCCGTTCCAGTCGCCTGGTTATCAAAGACGGCCCATCCGAAGCCTCGGAGGGATGGGTCTAATCCTAAGGATCTCAATGATTTGATTTAGCGTCTAAAATAGCCCTTGCAAATGGGATTAAGTTCCAAGCCCATGGCAAGTATCCACCAGTTGGATTCTGGATTGAAGTAACCAAATGTTTCCAGTGAGACTCAGGAATTTCCCAAGTATCGGAATGTTTCTCTATGCTTCGAGCTATTTCATATGCTCTTTGTAATCCATCATAATCTTTTATAACTTCTAAATCGAAAGCTCTCTCTTTCACATAAGTATCAAAACTTATGTGATCTACTGGTTTGCCATCGCTAATAAAGGACCGTCCATGAAAGTCTACTGGTTTAATAGCTTCTGGCACGTTTATGACTCTACTCATGTTCTATTTTACAGTTATCATCATAAAGTGGGATTCAATACTGCGTATAGGAAACTCTTTACAGAGGTATAGATATCATCAGGAAATGTCACATTCTTAAACGATTTTGAACACTGTTCGACTGAAATCCAAGTCCCATCGTTATCATATCCTCTATCGTAGTATATACTTACACTATTATCCTCTACATTTACCTCGAATCTAGTAATTTTAGCTTGATTTATGATGACAGACTGAGGGGTTGGCAAGGAAATAGGCATTCTCAGGCTCCTGTTCCAGTTAGTAGTCCAAAGCGTTGCAATGTTTTGTAAGCATCATCCAACATCGACTGAGCAGTAGATGTGTAAGTAGCTGGAGCACTCACGTTTCCACCAGTATTAGCTCTCGGTCCAGTTGCTGTCGCTTTATTAAAAAATCCTAATTTCGAATTTGCATTTGAACATATGTTTACATTGTCTCCGTTCATATTAACATTCTTGAATCCACCAGTCCCATAATGCCCTATATTTATAGTCTGTGTGCCGGTATTGTTGCCCTGAAACCCGATATTTATCGAATATGTATTAACGGATGTACCAATTGAAATACTGCCAGTACTAGCACTGCTCCCAACCGTTATATTTCCATTACCAGTAGTCAAAGAAAACGCACCGTTAGCAGCAGAGGTATCTAGCGTCATGCCGCCCGAACCTGCACGAACAGTCGTAACCGATCCGGATCCAGCAGAGTCTGCTCCCGTAGAACCAACAGTTATCGCTGTTCTCCCAGATCCAGCACCTATAGATATGGAGGTTAAACCTGCCCCTGATGAGCCACCGCTTCCTATGTTAATTGACTGTGTAGCACTTGTGACTGTGGTACCATTGCCAAAGAAAATGGTATTTGATGCGGTAGAACCGCCAATAGTCATGGTTCCTGTGCCACAAGTTAGTTGAAAATCACCGTTGTTTGTACCTATAGCCATACCCCCCGAACCTGCTGAGAGTGTTAAAGACGAAGTACTAGTACCGTCACCTACCGAGTTAGAAGCTGTGGTACTTCCGGTAAGTGTTAAAACACCGCCTGACTGATTTAAAGGTCCTTCTAGTTTTGTCGTACCAGCTTGTACCCAAACAGCGTAAGCATTAGTTAATGTAGCAGAAGCGCCCTGGGTAGGTGCACCAGTTATCGCTAGTGTAGCAGCTGTTCCTATTATTCTAGTAGCACCACTACCAGCATATGTTGGAGCCTGTAAAACAAAGGCCCTTTGGGTAGGAACGTTGCCTGTAAATGTAACGGTGCGCGCTAAATTAATATTTACATCATTAGATTCACTCGTTTGCGATGTATGTGCGCCGCCATTGATGACTATAAGATAGGCCCCCGTAGTAGAAGAAGCGGCCTGAGTTAACGTCCATGATTTTCCGACAGCACCAGACCAGGATAAGGAACCTGTTGGTAATGCTGTGTCTCCTGTCATGGAGCCCAAACTTAAGGCTCCGCTGCCCGCTGAAGCACTTATCGCCTTGCCTGCAGCCAGGCTAATTCCATTTCCATCTATACTAGCAGTAGTGGTACCATTATTTTGAAAGTTAATGCCGCTTGCTCCACTGAGAGTTAGAGCGCCTGTTGAAGTACCCCACGTAGAAGCTGCGGCGGCTGTTAACGTTAAGGCTCCCGAAGTGGTACTCCATGTAGAAGCTGCGGACCTAAATTCTTGTGTTATCATTGTGAAGATCCTCCTGATATTAAAGTAAGCATGTCTCTCTCTACCTTTATATTAAAAATTATAAACTTAAATTAAAAAGGGGCAGGAACTTTTCCTCCTTGCCCTACCATGAATGTAAAGCTATGAAGAACCCGATACATCTTCTGCCCGATTCTCTGTGAAAATGATAATAAATTGTAAATACGGATGAGGCCCCCATCTTACCGGGAGCCTCATTATGGTCAATACAAAAGTTATCGGGACTCACCATATCAGGAGCACATTGATGAGGCTAATTAGGATCCAGAATCTAAATATATATTCCCATATGTAATGCCTACCGCCTCTAGCAAAAGATCTTAGAATAGATGGTCAAGTAGTACATGTTAATTTAAACATTACGCGGCCATTGCTTTACGTGCTCGTCTCTTTGTTTGAGCCTCCATCCTGCAAATTCCGCATTTATACCTAATTCCACCAGTTTTATTAGGGATTTTTTCACATTTTTCGAAGGGCACTAACCCATGATGTTTACATATTTTATGAGTCTTTGTGGTAGTCTTGGAAGAAATAGACTCAGATATCTTTAATCTGGATTCATATGACCATTTACGATCTCCCCGTTTAGCGAGTACCTCAGGTCGTGAATGAATCTCCTTGGATATCCTACTAGCTTTAATTTTTGATTCCGGCATAGACCAATATTCCGATATAGACTCGGCCAGTCTCTTTTTAACTTCATCTTTATTCACGGCTAATTTAATCTTTTCTCGCACCTCAGGAGTCGCAGAGCGAGACGACCTTGATATTTTATCTTTATGTTCCTGGCTTAATACTTTTCCTTTTTGAGCTTGGGAACACTTCGCTCGTGCCTCTGGCCTGCTGGCTCCATCACGAATTTTTTCTATGAACTTGGACCTGTATTCAGGGTCTGAATTTAATCTCTCGGCAAATAATCTATACTTTGCTAATGCTTCGGGAGAAACGGTTCTTTCACGATTCCGAATTGAAATGGGAATCATTTTCTCCCGATAATCGGGACGATCCCAAGGATTCTTTATAGGATGATGGGTATGAGACCCGCCTCGTTTCATGTTAAAACCCCTTATGGGGTTAGTCGTATCGTATAATTCGATCCAGTATTCTTCAGCTATATTGGCAGATTCCAGGTCATGGCAAACCTGAAGTATTTCATGATCGAATGCTTCGGGTCCGTAAAGCCTAATAGTATTATACCAATGATTATCTAGAATTTTCTTTCTAGCGTTATTTTTTGCTTTAGAAAGGTGTTCAGACCACCTTCTCTCCCATCTTTTGCTGGTTAATCCGATATATCTCCTACCGGATTCTCTATGAAAATGACAGTATATGGTGTATATAGATGAGGCCTCCGTTTTACGGGAGGCCTCATCTAGTTTGTGGTTTTGTTCCATAAGGGACTTTACCACACATGTTGCTAATACATCATTGGAGAAAATCGTCGTAGCTTGATACTAGTTTTGGAGACTCTGCTTCACCTGAACCGACCTGAGAATTACCTCCACCGAGGAGCTTCTCACGAAGCTTATCGATTTTCATATCGAACCCGAGATTATTGGATACATGCTTCCAATTGCGGAGACCCTGATCTAAAACCCAACTACGGATTTCAGAGTCCATTTTGCCCTTAGCCCAAACAGCAGAGCTACCAGCAGTGATTACCTGCTTTTGATACTTAGGATCTCCATCGAGAGCCACAATAAGATCGATTGTAGATTTTTCTTCTGCACGTGCTTCCTTATAGACATCCTCGATCTGCCTAAACTTCTTCGCTGTCATCCGCCAGACAGCGAAATTTACATATTTCTTTGCGTTAAGGAGTTCCTCATCTACCTGAACCCCATCCTTAACAGGATAAGTCATGACGATCATCCCTACGGTCTGATCAGCATCACCCATTTTGTTGCAGCAAAGCTCGGGCTTGACTACAGTCTTACCTTCATATTGGCTCAGGCAGCGAATTGATCCGAGACCATCACGATAGTGGGTCCATGCAAATGCGAACTTAGGAGATTTGATATCTAACCGATCAACCTCAGTAAGTTGTTCTACTGGCTTACTAAGCTGATCAGCAATCTTTTTATCGATCTTTGCGATAAGATCTGCCTTCTCTGCGTCGGTAAGAGGAGCACCTTTCTCTCTTGCCTTCGCCACGAGAACCCCGTCATGAACTCTTTTAAAGGAAACTATGGAGAGCCTGTCTTTTTGGCCGCTTCTTGTTTGCTTAAAGCGGTCAATGCCTTGACTCTTGATTACTGTTCCCTCTTCAAACCCGAATTCGATTACTGAATTATCTGACATGTTATTCTCGCTTTGACTTTGAACCGTTGTACGCTTAAAGTTAACAATTAACTTAAACGTTTTTTTACATTACATTCCGAATCGGCCTACTTCAGCCACACCTGTTGCGGATCGCCGTCGTCCGTGCACCAATTTTGCCATTTATGGGTTCCCTGAAGCGATTCGATAAGGTTATGGGACACAACGGAGAGATCCTTAAGGGTAAAGAATTCCTCTCGGAAGCTGCTATCCGGCATCGCCTTGCAGGCTTCATGTACAGCCATGCTATATACGAAGCCGGTCATTGGCGGGATCATGACACCAATCATAGAAAGGACGCCTTGGAGCCTTGAAAGGATTCCTTTACCTCCCATCGAGTGCTCGGTGACGAGCACGGCGGCTGGTTTTCCTGCCATACAGTAATGGTCGTTCACGAGAGTCATCCGTTCCAGCATCTGTTGGAGCTTACTGGACCACGAATCCCAGTAGGTGCCGGTCGTGAAAACGTACCCGATGGCACCGTGCATCGTATCTCGTAGATCTCCCCATGGAGCTTGCGGGTCTACTAGCACGATCTCATATCCAGCTTCTACCAAGGCGTCGATTACTGTCTTGACCAGGATTTTCGTGTTCCCACCAAGCCCGCCCTCAATAACAGCCACATACCGTGTATTGCATATGGGTATATCGAGGTTACTTCGAAGCGACCCCAAGTCTAGGTCAGACACGTTCATGACTTTTCCTCCATCAAAGCTTCCATCTCGTCCACCTCTTTATTACACCGTGGACAGAAAACGCACGCGGGAAACCAGTCATATACTCGCACTTTCTTCTTACATATAAAGCATAGGTGGGTGCAAATGAAGATGCGCTTTACCTTCATGAGAGGGCATGGGCGTTCACTTCGAGCCAATCAAACGTCTCGTGTTGTGGAGAAGTCTAATATTCTATGTAGTCTAATATTTTTCATAGTGTTCTCAGCTTATTAAATCATCATAATTAATCGATTTAATGATTTCTTCCTCTGAAGATGAAGATCCTAACATACTAGTCACACTAGGAGAAGAGAAAAAATCGGATATCATCTGTGCATGAACTGTATCCTTTGGTTCAGGAAGGTCATCTGGTCTTCGATTAGGATCCATTATATCGATCGGATTTAAATCATCAGTCAGTACAGGAGCTCTCATCCCGTTAGGAACACTTCTATCCTGGTTAATCTGAGGCCGAGAATATCCTTCTCCTCCTCCCATTCTGATGAGAGCGTCATCTTTCACAAGGCTTCTCTGCATTTTTACATCTTGTGATGTGCCCCTGAGATGATCATACTTAACTTTCAATAACTTGGATGTTTCCTCAATATCAAGCAGATCAGATTTTAATAATGCCATATATTGATATTCTTCGGAAAGCATGGTCATTGCCAGTGCTTTCCGATCCTCAATAGATGGTTGCTTTCTTACTAAAACATCATCAGCCAATTTTTCAGAAACTTTCCGATCTATATCTAGCTCTGCCGCTTTTAATTTAATCTTCGTGTTTTTTTCTTGTATTTTAATGATTTGCATGTAATACATAACCCTATTCATATAATTACGACATTCTGATACTACTTTTTGTAAGTATTGAGTACCTAAGTGTGGTAATGTTGGATCGGTTTCTAGTTCCACAGAATAACTAGATACCTCGTCTAATACTTGCTGCAACTTCTCTCGACTATATTCGGTCACTTTTGATTCCTCTTATCTAGAGCTGATTTCATTCCATCAAAATTCTGCCTTAAAACTTCGAATCTTTCTTTTGCATCTTCTTGTGAAATTTCTCCACGCAATAAAGCATCCTGTATAGCCCAAATGGTTACCTTTTTGCTGGCTTCTAACCTCATCCCCTCTACTTCCTCCATACTTACCGGGTTCGGGCATTTAAAATTCACGGACACGAAGTTACTTGACCTTTTGCCCATTCCTGAATCGAATGAATATGATATAGTAAACCCGTCGATTAACATGAACTAATTTACACTCAGTCCATTCTTACCTATCATCATATGAGTTATTCTATATATGACCGATTCGATAACTGAATCTTCTATGATATCTTCTGAAGGCTCTTCAGTATGCTTGTGAACAAAGCATGTGCCCCGCTTGTAACTTTCCTCTATGGCTTTATAAATATTTTACATGTTTTGGCTTCATGTACTACTCATCATATCTTTCTATTGAACAGCTATCAGTAATTATCACGTAAGCTCGTGGGGCGTCTTTCTCTTGAATTACTCCCGCAACTTCGTTACCGCAAGAACATTTAACCACCACTCTGCGACATAGGGGGTCGTGTCTTTGGGACCCAGCAGGCCTTACAATTATGGCAGATTTTCTGACCCTAAGCATATTGGGATCCAAATTTATTCTTATATATTTAATTGAGTCTCTCGGGTCAAGATCCACTATCATGATCAGTTATATTTTTCGACATGATTAATGCCTGATTTAGTAATTACTCTTCCCGAACTTATTTTGTTTACGAACCCTGAATGAATTAGGAAAGGTTCAATCACAGACTCAATAGTGTCTGAATCGATATTAATGGAAGCGGAAATTGTATTCAATCCGACAGGTTTATTCATATTACGAAGTAAACGCAGATAGTGGCGTGAATTCTTATCTAGTCCTAACTCATCAATCCCTAGGTGTTCACACACTCTTCCGACAATTTCTTGATCGATATTTGTAAATGAATAAGCCAGCGCAAAGTCTTGAATTCTACGAATTAATCTGTTAGCGATCCGAGGAGTACCCTTGCATCGTTTGGCAAGTTCTAAAGAAGCATCCTGACTAATGGTTAATTCTAGCTTTTCCATATTATGAGAAATGATGGTAGCCATATCATGGTCTGAATAAGGTTCCATCTGAAGAATCTCACCAAATCTGTCTAGAAGAGGTTTTGATATCTTCCCTGGAACGGTAGTAGCGCCCACCAAAGTAAAGGGTTCTAATTCAATACAGATAGTTTCTCCGTTTGCGATAATGTCTAACTTAAAATCCTCCATAGCTGTATAAAGTATTTCTTCAATTTTCGGGTTCAATGCATGAATTTCGTCAATAAATAAGATATCTTTATTTCCAAGACTAGCAATCGCTGATATTAAGTCACCTTTATTCTGGATAGTAGCGGCATTAATGGTATGTAAAGTAGCACCGATTTCACAAGACAATGCATTAGCCAACGAGGTTTTACCTAAACCTGATGGTCCTGAAATCAAGATATGATCAACCGGAGCATTCCGCTTCTTTGCAGAAGCTACAAAAACGCGCAAGTTGTCAATAATGTGCGCCTGACCAATGTAATTGGAAAAATCAGTGGGTCTAAGGGCTCGGTCGTGCTTCATGAAGGAATGACTCATCTAATGGATGAATTTTCACATGGCATGAACAGCGTTTAAAATACCTAATTTACAATTATTCCTATAAGGGGATTGTATATTTGGTATGATGTTTGACGTTTTGGTTTTGTCTTCAGGATGACCCAGTACTCCGCATTTTTGACATTTATACGTCAAATTACTGCCTCTTAGTAATTCCCACTCATGTTCAGTTTCCATCAGTATCCCCAAAATATTCTTTGACCATGAGGTTACCGTAGTGTCTAGCTCTGGACTTTATTTTCCTAAAACAGTCTGTTTCTATCTGCCGAATTCGTTCTCGGCTTAAATCTAATATCCCTCCTATTTCCTCAAGAGTACATGGCTCTTTACCATTAAGTCCATAACGATGGGTAAGAACTAGTTGCTCCTTCTGACTAAGAAATTTAAGTATCTCACTTATTACAGCAGATTTTTCTGTGGATTCATAAGAGTTATCAGGTTCCGAATCATGACTGACCAGTAAATCTCCTACAGTGATTTCTGAGTTAAAACTAATTTTATCATCAAATGATTTTATTCTGATTCTTGACGCTTCTAAAATTCTGTTATTTAGATTTTTAGATTTTATGATTTCTTCGATATTCTCACCTCCATTTTCGGAAAAGGATTTATGACTTTCTTTCTTGATCTGACTTAATTTATCACATATGTTCGTTGGTATTCGAATAGTGCTTATGTTATTTTCTTGATATCTACCAATTGCTTGTCTTATCCACCATGAAGCATAAGTACTAAACTTATATCCCAATTCTTGGTTAAATCTCAGTACCGCTTGAATCAGTCCGATAGACCCCTCTTGGTAGTATTCTTCATAATCTATGCTAGTGGTACCCCTTTTACACCATTTTCTTGTCCAATAAGCTACCAGTGGGAGATTTTGTCTCACGCATTCTCGTAAAACGTTGTCCTTATCTATTTTTAGACTGCGGTACTTTTCAGTCCATGAATCATTAGATTTACTAGCTACGGAGTCTGCTTCCTTTACAAGAGAGTCTATCCATTCTCTTGCGTGGGCGGAATACCTTTTTTCCTTAATATCAGACAGACTTGGCAATTCTTGGCGATATGTCTTAAAGCAGTCTAAATCTAAGATATGGTGAATGAATTGCGACTCTAAGTCTGCGAATATTGAGAAATTATTTAAAATCATCATATTGTAGACATATTATGGAGAAGGAAGAACCTGTCCCTCATCTTCTTTGAGCCGTTATTTAAAACGAACTTCTCATCTTCTCTAAATTCTGACGTTTCTTGTATAGAAATTTCCATTCGAGACGGGATGTGGCCCTTCACAGATATAGCTACGTAGGTGTACTCTCCCGTTTGTATTATATCATCGATTCCCAAATACTCTAATCTAAGATCATCAGATTCAATCTCTGAAGCACTTTTTATATTATAAACCCCTAGTCCATATGAAAGAATCAATAACTCTCCCGGTTCAAGCCAACCCTTCATATTATATAATACAGTTCAAACCCGTGGCAAATGCCTTAGACCAAATGCATCTTTTAGTAAATTAAGTATTATAACCAAAGAACTAACCGTTTCAGAATCACTTATTTCATTTAAGTATGATAAAGCTTCAAGCTCATATGAAATAGATTTGAGTACTAATGATCGAGCTTTATCGTCGTTACCCTTTGCGGATTCGATCTTAGCGTCTCTCAATAAAACATTCGATTCCTTCCTTATTACATCTACTAAGTCACTCGTCGTAACTTTATGGTCATCATATCTCAGAGATTCTTCATGAGAAGATTCTAAACAAGCATTAAGGTAGTCCGAAAGTTTTATCTTATTATCTTTTTCGTTAAGCTCTCTCTCGACTCCTTCTAAAATAGTCAACAGTGGCTCTACAATAGTAAGCACTATCTTGCGCTGTCTCATCCAGATATAATAATTAAATAAAGTTTATTTATATATTTTATTATCCGAACAACATCTCCCGGTAGTCGCATAATCATGCCAATTGGGGCTGTGCGTAGTGTTTATACTATTACAAACACCTTCTCTTGACCAAAATCCACGGGTCAAAGCGTATTTACCCCTTCCTATTGAAACCCATTCTTGGGCCGAGTTTATCATCATTCTTGCTCCAGTCTTTCCTACACACTTTGGATACTGACTCGGTATCGAATACTGATTAAGTCTACTCAATTCTTTTCCATTTCTACTTGCCACTAAATTCCATTTTGGAGCGATATAATTTCTTATAGAAGGGCAACTCTCCGGTACAGTTCCTTCACAAGCAGAAACCCATTCTTGGTGACTACATATACGTTTACCTTTGGATTCACAAATGGATTTTAGGTCCCAAGTCATTCCCCCTAGATCTATGTAGTCTTCATATAACGCTGAAATACCCAGCGTAGGTTTTCTTTCTTCAGACGCATTTATAGGATAAATATCTATACATGTTCCTAGAACAGTGGGCACCATGTCTGTGGGACATGACATCAGATTTAGACTAGTCCATACTATCCGAATATAATGGATAGCTTCATTTATTTCGAAAATTCCCATAATAACTCACTTTTGCGGAGACTGAGAGATTCGAACTCTCGGTACCATTAATGGTACACATGATTTCCAATCATGCACCTTCGGCCACTCGGTCAAGTCTCCAGTTAAAGTATCAGAAATTACAGTCACTACCCAGTTACTAGTATCTCTTTCATGGATTTCCTTGAATCTGGGGAACCACCTATACTACGGTTCCCCATTAACATTGTAACTTTACAATCCGAGTATAATGAAATACTTTCCTCGGAAGCGGAGTTGGATAACAAACACTTTATCCCCCTAGAATTTAAATCCGTAAATAAATCCTTTAATTCAGCGTGATCTTTTTGATGAAACCCTCCACTAGTATAATTTGTGAACTTTGCGCTTTTGCTAATAGGAAGATATGGAGGATCAAAATAAATCACGTCTCCCATCCTTGAGGATACGACCGCTTGTTTAAAATCAGTGGTGGTAAGCTTAGCCTTTTCCAGAGATTTTGATACTTTTTTTAGGTTATCGCTAGATACTATCAGAGGGTCTACATACTTTCCATAAGGGACATTAAACTTTCCCGATTTGTTTACTCTATACAAGCCATTAAAACATGTTTTATTCAGGAATATAAACCTTGCTGCTACCTCAATATCATTTAGGGAATCCCTAGATAAAGATCTTATATCATAAAAAGATCTTTCTTCATTTTTATATAGAGGCTTTAAGATTTCTTGCAGCAACAAATCTAGATTATACTTTATTACTTCATATGTCACGATCAATTCTTCATTACTGTCGTTTAGGTATGCTTCTTTTATTAAATTGCGACTACTTAGATAAAAGAATACTGCTCCGCCACCCAAAAAAGGCTCGTAATAATTAAATGGGGTTATCGGAAAGAGGTCAGTCAGATGGGGAATCATCCTAGATTTACCGCCTGCCCATTTTAGAAATGGTTTTACAGTCTCACTTTTTGACATTTTTCCTTTGTTCTTTTGTAACAGTTTTGTGGCATTTTATACATAGAGTTCGCAAATTGTCCAGGCCAGATTGCCCACCACCATCAAATACAGGAATTCTATGATCTGCGTGCCATAGAGATTTTTTAGATTCCTTCATTGTAATCCTAAGTAACTGTAAAATATTTACAAAAAAGACGTTGGTCAGATATTGATCACCATCTTCTTTTTTTGCTTTTCTAGAAATATTTTCTAGTTCTATTTTCTGATATCTTGTATCAGTGAGGCACAACTCACATATTCCTAAATCCCTTTCATATAACGTCTCTCTCATATATTTATTATTCGATCTTATTCTCCATTCGTGAACACATGGGTCTGAACAAAAGGTCCTCTTGGGTGGATAAACCTCTTTTTTACAGTATCGACAAAATCTATTTCCCGACGAGCTGCGTAACCCCTTTGATTCTTTTTCATTTTCTTTTATTTCTAGACGTCTTTTTTTCATATGTTTGCATTTACGTAAGGCTTCCAAGATTCATATATCATTTCGCATAAAATATCATGGTTCACAATATCGTTCCATGAAGGCCTGACGGGTCTCTTTCTTAGAATCATGCCAGCCTGTTCAGGGGTTCTATTTCCCTTTTTTGCGTTACATGAATAACAGCAAGTTACTATATTGTCCCATGTAGTTTTACCACCACGACTGCGTGGAATGACATGGTCATAATTTAGTTCGTTCTCAGATTTCTTTTTTTCGCAATATTGACATACATATAGATCTCTTTTATATACGTGAGGCCTAGTGAATGAAACATCGGCTTTTCTGAAAATGTCCTTACGACTCATACAAACAACTGCAGGATTATATATTTTCAGATCACCTTTACCGTCATTCACATTTCGACCGAAAGCCCTAACCACATGAATGAATTCTTTAAACCTATCACACTTAATTATACCCCATAAATCTTCATTATATTCTAAGACATTGGATATTTTATTACTAAATATCATACATATCGCTTTTTGGGAATCTACTATACTCTGCGGTAGATATGATCTAGTGAGTACAAGGGTGTTGGTTGCCGACATGAGATAACAACTATACAGTGATCGGGCTTAGAATCCATAAATCTTTTTGTTCCTTCTGAGCCCAGAATTTTTATTGCTTGTCTATTATAGAAAAATCAGAAGATAAAATCAAATGACATCATCACAAAATCTCTCTAAGGAAGTCATAACCATAAATGAAAAAGTAGTAAATATTTTAAATTTCACAAATAAAGAAATTAAAGAATTTCATGAAGAAGTAGCAAACATGAATTCTGATTCCACAAATGAAATAAGAAAATGTTGGTCAAACAACTTTTATTCCTGCGAAGACTACTTGAAAGACTTTAGTTACATATCAAATAACAAATATAAAATAGATAAAATGACGCTGGCTTCAAGTCTTTATACTTTGAGCATAATACTTTTAGTTATCTGGTTTTAATATATCAGCAGTTTTAATTTTTAGTAAGCTCTCTGCATGAGAGTATGGAATCCACTACAAAAAAATATCTAGTATTTATTAGTGTTATTTTACTACTCATTGGAGTCATAGTATTCCTACAGAATAAAATAAATAAATTAAAATATACCATAGTAGATCAAAAGTCTCAAAAGACTCTGGATGATGGTGTAGTCAAGAGTGGAAACACCAAGGTAGAGCCAGGGGCTATTGTTGATGCCGGTAAGAATGCAGGAATCCCTATAGATGGAATTAAAACAGATGCTGATGCAAATGGTGAAAAAGTAACAGGAATAAACACCACGAATTCAAATAGTAGTGGAGACAAAAAAGTAAATTTATCATCATCTAGGACGGAACCTAGAAAAGACATTCATCCCACCATTATCGAAGAACCGCCACACTCCGCGCCTATCGACTGCAGTAAGCTTGTGAAGTGTCCAGATAATCCTGACAAATACGGATACTTTATTAATAAACAAATACTTAACATTCATGAACCATTTAATAATTTAAATTTACCTTTTGGTGATATGGGATTTAGTGCGTGGCAAGAAAAACCGTGGTCCTATACTATTTTTCCTCGAAATTATGAATCTACTATAGTGATAACTGAGAATGAATATGGTAAAAAATCAGCTTATGCTAGGTTCAGCGTCAAAGTAAATGAAAAATCATACGATATTCCAATTAGCAAGTCACAGCTAATATACTCTGATTTACCATCTACTTGGAATTTGAATCCTAGAATAATGGCTGGCATGTCTGTTGGAGTTGGGATTCCTCTATCATTTGTGTGGGGTCCTTCTCTTGGAGTCACAATAGGCAGCTATGGAAGATATATAAGTTCACCCGATTGGTTTTTTGGAATTATATCCGTAGGATATGAAATTAATCAAAGGAACATATTCTTATCTGTAGATCCTGTTTTATATAAAATAAGCAATCACATTCCTTTTACAAATAACCTTTATATCGGCCCCACTTTGGGAATCGATATGAGCGGGAATTTTATCGGATCAGCATCTCTAAAACTTGCCTTTTGAGTGACCCCTAAACACAATCAATCCATGAGATAAGTCGTATGGAGATAAAGCCACTCTTACCGGGTCTCCCACAATTACCCGTATACGATTTTGCCTCATTTTACCATTTAATCGGCCTACAACAGGAGGCCCTCCATTTTTTAAATCAATTCTAAATATTCCGCCATTAGAATCCAATACTACACCATCAAACTCAATGTGATCTTCTCTAGGCATACTCTGTAGGGTACATTACCAAATTGTTTGGCTGTTAGATAGGTGTTTAATCAGGATTGAAACTAAAATGACAACTACTGTAGGAGTAGAAAAATTAATTTCTGGATCCCCAGAAATTATTCTGGCATCTGTTATAATCAGTTCAGATGCTGTATTAGTGGACCCCCTCGGCGTTTTTAATTCTAATCAGACGCAAACCCAGATAGAATCTACACTTGGTATCTCTCTTAGAGACTATAATCTTATCCAGCTCTCTTTGTATCCCATAATATCCCCAAATGGAATATATACCTATAACTATTCCACCAGGTACACCCAAATTGGGGTACTGAATCAAAATCTCTTACAATTTCAGGGTATACCTGGAATACCGGGCCAGATAGGTCCTCATGGTCCTTTTGGACCCGTGGGGCCAACTGGTCCTCTAGGAATAGGAGAGGGTGGGCCAACTGGTTCTACTGGCCCAGCAGGTTCTGGAATAATTCAAGAAATATCTTTTACTTTGAGCGGAGAGTACTCTACTATTGTTACTCCCGGAACCTTTGATCCCCCATACTTGGTAGTAAACCCGTTTACAATATCCTCTGTGGATGCAATAAGAAGAACCAGCGGTAGTGCTGGTGTTACTTCCATAGATGTGGTCAAGAAGATGAATGCTGGTGATCCAGGAGTCAGCATTTTACCATCTCCTTTGACTATTTCTAGCGGGATGGATTATGATGTTTCTTCTACTTCAGTCTTTTTAGATTCTAACTTCACGGTTGGCAATATAATAGAAGTAAAAATATTGTCCGTTGAATCTTATTTAGCAGGTCCCCCTGAGGGTCCTGAAGGAATAAGAATTGTCATTCGCACTTGAGGTAAAAAATGGCCACTGTTCTAACTCCCCCAATTCGCACGATTCTTCCCAAAACGACTCTGACATTCAATCGTGCAAATAAAAATGTCTGGATGGGTCGTTGTTATCATACCTCAAGTTTAATTTCGGGAAACCGAATTCTTGTAACAGGGGGAGTTGACTGCGAATTATCTAAATCTTGTGAAATATATGATATAAATACTAATACATGGACAAAAAGCTTTAATTTAATAAGGAATCGGGAAGCTCATTGCGCAGTAGTACTAAATAGCGGAAAGGTTTTAGTAGCTGGTGGCGGATTTAGAATGCAGGACACCCTTGATTGGTATTCATATACTAACACGGGGGAATACTTCAATGGTCTGGGGTGGTATTCAGCTGCAAATTTCATTTCCGTTACAAAGTCCGGTCTTTCTGGCGTTTTATTAAATGACGGGCGAGCGTTCTTATCTGGCGGCATATTTGGAACTATTGCTGAGACCAGTTGCGATACTTACGATGAATCTACGAATTCATTCTCACCGGCTGCATCATTAAACGTAGCCAGAGCTTTTCATACCTCCCATACACTGAGCAATGGGTTGGTGATTGCTATAGCGGGTTCGGGAGACGTAGGAAATTATGTTGATAGTATTGAAATATATGACCCAAATTTGGATACTTGGTCCGTTTTTGGTACTACCCTAACTAATGGTGTAATCTTCCATGCCAGCGTTTTAATTGACGATGGCATTATCTTGATTTCTGGAGGTTCAAACGGAGCCCCCTTAAATGACTGTTACATATATGATTATTTCTTAGCTACTTTAACCCCTGTCTCTTCTATGAATCAACCAAGAGCTGGACACACTTCAACTCTCATTACTAATGGGATTAATGCAGGAAAAGTATTAGTTACAGGCGGGTTTGATTCAACTGATATTTTAAAAAGCGCGGAATTATACGATCCTCTTACAAATACATGGACACTAGTTGGAACCATGTATGAAGAAGCATGGGGTCACAGTTCTTTCGATTTAGGTAATGGAGATATTTTAAACTTCGCAGGACAAGTATCCTGGAATAATTACCTACCTCAGTTAACCACAAATAGCACCCAGAAATGTGACACTGACGTAACCATTCCGAACATTTATCCTAGCTTCTCCTTAATCACTAGAATGACATCCAGGGATTATGCGTGTGCTTATAATAACGCAGCGGCAGAAGTCTCTGCCGTAATGGGCGGTGAAACCATTTATTTAACGGTCGGAAATACGCCCCTTACTATCACTTTGGGTGCCATGGATACTTCAGTAGCAGCCATATGTAGCACTATAAATAGCGCATCTCTTACAGCGGGAATTGATAATTTATATGCAATTCCCGTATTTAATACTACTCCAAATGTCTTTAAACTAATATCTGTAGATAAAATATTTACTGGTAGTGGCATAATGTCGTATGCTGACTGGCAAAAGATCGGATTACCTCAGGGTTACTTAAGCGACCCTGCAGTTTCTTCAGTAGAAGAAATATCAGTTCCTTATATTAGTAATTATGTAGATAACTCTGACTCTGTAAGCAACATACAACCAATTTCCGATCATGCTAATAGAGTCACTCTCTACATTAAATTCAGGACAGAAGACAATTCATCTTCACACCCTAATCATGGATGGGTGGTTATAGCAGTGTTGTGGGATAATGGTGGTTCTGAAGAATATTTATTCCTAAATGGACTAATCGAACCATTTACTGTTAACAATTTCAACGCTGGAAATCCCTTGGTCGGTATAGACTCTCAAACAGTTGGTCTTACTTCCATCCCGCCAAACATAAGCGGCTCAGCATATAATGGCGTTACTCAATCTATGATAAACCTTGAACCTCCTCCTGGAAGCACAGGTATTAGAATAGCTGTATTTACTGGTGACCCATCTATGATATTGAATAGTACCGGAGATTTTCAGTATCCCTACATAGCGCCAAAGTTGTCTTTGATGATATCTGATGGTACAAGATAAGGTCGTAGACGGGACTTGAACCCTTAATCCTATAGAATGTTTCATTGAACATTTATGTCACAGACGAAAGGAGAACCCAAGGGAATCTAATTCAGCTCTCTTTATCCTTAAAGCGATATTAGCATTTTTGGCATAAAACTATCATTACTTGGGGCCAATTTCAACATTTTTGGTATAAAACTATCATTACTTGGGGCAAATTTCAACACGGGTTTTTATCTTTTATGAAAAATATTTCGAAAAGAGCTGATGAATTGAAACATGAAAATCATATGATGGACGTGGAAAGAATATCAATGCGGATTGCTTTTGGGAATTCGAACTTGATCGATTCTCGATTGCTTCGTATTGCGTTTCGCGTCATAGAAGCATCTAAGGTTGATGATTTAATACTCGCTAATCCAGGTTTAGAAGAGAGTATTAAAAAACTCTCCGATAATGATCCTTCTAAAAGTAATAAATATATCGAATGGAGCGTTAAACAACTCAAACAACTGAAACAACTGAAACTAGAAGCCACAATGGGGGATTTAATTTCCACCATACAGGCGTTTCATAAAGTTCAAAATAGACTTGAGAAGAAAGACATTAACCAATACAAGACCTTGAAAGAACTGGAAGATGCTATAAAGGATCTTCCAGAATCCAAAACCAAAGAAAAGATCCAGGTGAAATCGGGGGCCAAAAAACTTTGGGAGAATGACACGCACGTACTCTTCAGGATGCATACTCAAAATGCTTGCATCGCATATGGAAAAGGCACTAAATGGTGCATAACCATGAAGGATGACAATCCTTGGGATGAATATACTAATAATAATTCTATTTTTTATTTTTTGATCGACAAAAGACCATCCGAGTCTGAATATTCAAAGATCGCTTGGAACGTCCGAAGGAATATGGATGATAATAGCGTTGAAGAAGTCGAGATCCATGACGCTCTTGATGATTTGATAACAAATTCTACGATTCAAGGAATACCGGAGTTCAGTAATATTAATCGCATGATCATAGAGGACGCTCCAAAGGCTCCGGATGGGCCCAATGTCTCTAAGCGAAAGGAACTTTTAAAAAAAAATTCTCGCGGATCACGACGCAGGGGAGAAAGCCGCCCTGCACGGGGCGGACCTGCGCGGGGCGAACCTAACCAAGGCGGACCTGCGCGGGGCGGACATGGCCGGGGCAAACCTGAAAGGGGGAAACCTGAGCGGGGCGTACCTGACCAATGCGGATTTGAACGAGGCGGACCTGGGCGGGGCGAACATGACCATCGCGAAACTTAACGGGGCGAATTTGACCAGGGCGTACCTGTACAATGCGAACCTTAGCGGGGCGGACCTGACCGAGGCGGACCTGACCGAGGCGGACCTGACCGAGGCGGACCTGACCGAGGCGGACCTGACCGGGGCGGACCTGACCGGGGCGAATTTGACCAATGCGAGATTGATCGGAGCGATACTGGACGGGGCAAAAACTCAGGGAGCCAATTTCACCGGAGCCGATATGGAACCTGAATGACCCGTATATATTTTATCTTTTAATGTACCATTCATAATATGAACCCTGTAAACGCATCCCGTATGATGAAGAGAATGGCTGCCGCGTTAGCGGCATCCAAGTCCCCTAACAAATCCGCCGTAGCAAAAGATCTTATGGCATTATCTGATGCCATAAACGGTAATAAGAAAGCTGAAGTTTATTTGTTAAATAAATTGGCTTTCGATCAGGATCAGGATGAGCGCACGGAGCTGTCTGACGACGTTTTTATTGAATTCCAAAAGCATTATCTTGACTGGGCAGGACAATTCGTATACTCACAGACTTTGAAAATGGACGGTGATCATGATCACTTCATTCCTAACTACATCACCAATGGCGGTGGCAATGAATCAATGCCTCCATTCAAAGGCATAATGGTACCGTTCAATATATCAATTGATAAAGACGGAAAAGTCGTAATTTCTTACGAGGACAAATATGTTCCACAAGGGATTAGTTATTCATTCTTTCCTGCGAAAGCTAGAGGCAATTGGTCAAAACCAATTGGAGACTCATTTGAATATTTCACTGATAATTGCCCAGAAATGGCGAACTTCATACAAGATAACATGTGAGTTATCCTCGTAGGAGATGAGATGGCGAGAGGTTGACCAATTGATGAAACCCGATTGGTCAACAAATCCGCTATGGAAGCGTCACTTCTCCTAGTTCCTATTGTTTAATACGCTGTGCATAATCATAATTAAGATATTATGATTATGAGTATCAGTATATGGATTATTAACAATCATTCATAATCAAAAACTTTATATATCTAGGAATCACGTCACAAGTAGTAAATCTTTTAGATTTTGATCATTAGCAGTAATCTTAGTGGTCTTAATCAAATCTGCTCTATTCTGCTCATTGATATTAATATAATTTATACAGATTCTTCAGGAAAATATTTTCTTAGGCCTTTTCAAGTAGTATTATGTTGGTAACATGTCAAAACACGCTAAGATAACTTCCCACGAAATCAATGGATCGCAATGTCTTATATTCGAGCCTGAAAGTGACTGTTTTGTTATTGAGATAAAAACCGAATCCGGAGTTCTGGTATCAGAAAAAATTAGAAGAACACTATTTAATGAGTTGTTTTTAAGGTCTTATACATTAGAAGAATGATAATGCCTCATAATGCCGAAATTTCCGAAGCATATTGTAATATCAGCTAAGCAAATTTCCACAATCTTGATATCTTATTGGTATCAAGAGTCAAAAATATTGGAAAATATACCTAGTATAGCGTCAAAAATAAATAAGACATTATTATCATCTAATTATTCAAATAGTGTAATTGGTGAGTTAATATGTGAAGAGGGTAAATTAATTGATATTTACATGGTATTTTTAGAGTCTCTAGACATATATTCTTTATTACAACAGATAGAATATTCTAAACTTCTCTGGGATATTAAAAGAAGGTCTGGACTTAAAATTAGAAACGATGTAGCCAAATACCTGAAATCTACTAAGTGGTGGAAAAACCGAAAAGCCGGGTTTGATTTAGAAAGAAAACGAATAAATACCATAAAGAAGGTCATGAAAGACTAAATGTATATTTTGACTTATGACATTATATAAAATATATAGCATTATATCTCTATTTGTGTTAGTCCTTACTTTCTTTTGGGCGAGGCGCAGTGATGATGCCCAAAAATGGAGTATCCTGATGAGAGGAATGGTAATTCTTACAATATCTATTATCTGGCCTACTTTCATTTTTGTGTCAGTGGGTGGTATTTTGGGAGTATTGTCGATAGCATCGAACCGATGGACATCGCCAAAATAATCCTTTTTAGTGATATCGATTTGTGATTCTTCTTTACATTTACATATATCCTTCATGAAAATTTACGGCAAAGGAAATGAGCAATATAAGATGTTATTATCCTGAACTTTTATATGGATAGTTATAGTCAATTAATTTTAAATATTTCGATAAAATACCCTCAATTTAGAATCCTTAAGAAGTCGAATTCTCGGATGATGAAAGCGATCGATCTACTGATACGTATTTTAACTTTTGGTAAAAATAAGTCATTCTTGACTGATTATGTAACCACCATAAAATATAAAGTATATGTACCGAGTGACTGGAGTACTTTCAAAGAAAGAGATAAAATAATAGTCATTAATCATGAACTGGTTCATATGAATCAGTATTATCGATATAAAACATTATTTTTCTTGGCATATTTATTATTTCCTGTGCCTCTCTTCTTCGCGTGGGCCAGGACTAAATTTGAAATGGAAGCCTATGAGGTGACTCTGCGATTGACAGCTAAACGGTATGGCATACCTCACATAGAAGATGTGTTATATCGGAACAGCATTATCACGATCTTTACAGGACCTGGATATGGTTGGATGATGTATTATAGAAAATATGTAGAAAACTGGTACGATGAAGTATTACGCAAAATCAGACAGGAGTCTGAAGTAAAATCTTGACGGTTGGGAACCGAGGTTCCTGATGTAAAGGAGATGTGCCTTCCTGATTGATGGCTTGTGATAAAATTTCTTTTGTATCGAGACTTTGAATACTTGATAGCTTGTGAATTCTAACGGTAAAGTTTGTTTACAATGAGCCTGCAGTCTGATCTACCTATCGTGAAGTTCAACCTGCACGTATAAGCTTCAAGAATTCTACTTACCAGAACGATGAAATCGGAAATGACTGCTGTAAAAATAAGAGTTAGAGACGCCCAATCAATTCGTGAGGAAATACATGAACTGAAGGGAACCACGGCTTGTGATTGGATGAGAGCCGCCAAAAACCTTATCGATGAAAGAAACGAGGGAGTTGATGGGGAGGACCGAGAAGTCCTCCTATCTATAAAACCCCTCAAGAATTCTTGATCGGTCCTATTACCTTGCGTATCTCTGCTGGATCTCCCTGGAATTTATAGAATCCAGTGTGGTCCAGCTTAATGGTCGGATTGGCAAAGACTCGACCGCCCATTCGTTTCCAGCGCAAACAGAAGGCCCAATCTTCGGAAAGATAGGTCCCATCTTCTGTGATTTCCGTATCATAAAGAGCATACATGAAGTGCTCACATTCTGGGGCATATGCCAAACTATCCCGATATTTTAATTCAGGAAAAGCGTTAAACATTCGCTCGAATACGTGGCGCTTAACCAACATGAAACCGGTGCCAAGAGTATCGACTTCCACCAAGTCCTCTTTGTTTACAACCGGATCGGCGGTTAAATTCACCACATAACTAATGGGAATGCTCTTTTTAGGATAAAGACCGCCAACGACATCCTGATTATTACATAGCAACTTCAGGATGGCCTCAGGATCGAAGGCCAGGTCTACATCGATGAACATTAAATGGGTGGCTTCTGGGCATCCCATGAACTTTGCGACCAAATTATTGCGAGCGCGCGGAATTAGCGACTCGTTATAAATGATATCCATCGTGAAATTAATTTTTAACTTAGTGGCTATAATGGCGAACTTAACGAGTCCTGCAAACGTCGATTCGCTGCACATGCCTCCGTACATCGGAAGAGCGAAATAAATGTGTTGTTCCTGTAAAAATTTTAAAGTTATTGGGTCTAAAGTGGAAGCTCCTCCATCATTTTTATTGGGAGTGGGAGTGACTTCAAGATTTTCGTTTGATTCTTTAGATTCCATGTTTCCTAACCGATCAATAAAACCGTACCGACTGCGCTAATTTTTCATTCAAGAATCGCCGTTTAGGTGCAGTGGACGGTTGATATGGCGATTTGTGATGTGCTGATCTCTAGAGGACTCAAATTCGCGGGTCCACGATAAATTAGATTGACTGCTTGAATGGGAGCCGAGTCCGGTCGAATGTCCGGACCGGAGAAATCCGGAATGAGGTTGGAATGTGTAAAGCGTATCGTGGGCGTACTCGTTCAAAGTCGGAGGGGTCTGAGGACGTGGGTTGACGGGTGGGAAAGTGAATGGATGGGTGAGAGAGGCGAAGAAAAGGCCCCGGGAAGCGTCTCCCTGGGGTCCTTTGTCCTTACCCCGGGTTCGCTATAATGTGGTTTAACGGAAGTACCTTTCCGGAGTCAGGAGCGTTATCCTGGTAATTGACGTTTGCTGACGCGTATCCTGAATATAAAGGGGTGTACGGGGAATTGGAAGAATCCATAATGCGTGGGATGTCCAAGAACAATTACGGGTATACGGGAAAATAGAGAGAGATGCAATTCAGGATATACAGATTCCGGATAATTTTTATATCGATAATTTACAGATATGGGGTCTACCGATAGGATCGATTGTCCTGGTAATATTCGGGATAATCGGTACCATACATTACCATATAGTAAATTTACAATATGACGAATTGGCATGATTGTTCGACCAATCCATGGAATAAAGAATACGGAAATCGGTAGAAACCGATTATTGATAAACTCAGCTTCCATCCGTTAAAGAATGCTTGGAAGTAATGTAAACGAGAGTGGAAGATTTCTGATAAAATGTAGAACGGCGGAATTACCAATAAATTTTAGTGGGGCTAAATATTCTGAATGGATACTAAACGCCCGGTAAATCGCGGAGTAATCCTTTCCGTAAATGGGTGGAATTACAGAATACCTCAATCAATTCATCAAGCACAAATAGAGAACATTAAGCAAAATATAAAATAAAGTATCCAAAATGCGTAGAAAACACTTGGCAAAATGTTGAGTAAAGTATTCTGGATGGTGCTCCATTGAATACTCGATATAAAACTCCTGTGAATACTCGATATTTTAATTGACATGCTCGATATTTTACTTGACATGTTACTTGACATGCTCGATATATTACTTGACATGCTCGATATATTTGGAAAACGAATTTTCATAAAAGTAGCCCTTCCTTATTCTTATGGTCCTTGTTTGGTATCCTGATATTTTATCCGTAATTTAGTAAATTTTATTGGGTACTTCTGTAAATTTTTTGAAATTATCTGTAAATTTTACTGGGTATTTCAGTAAACGGGAGACTTTAGGAAAGGTCTCCCGAAATTTTACGATCACCGGTATGCAATTTTGCTTTGACTCCAAATTCATCAATTTTATCCATGGCCATTTCCTCGGTAAGTCCACTTTGTATTAAAATGCCCGAAATGAAAGTGCCGTCTTCTGGAATTATTCCCCCTATACTGTCTTGGCAAGCTACAACTGCAAAATGAGTGGTGGTGGACATCATCCAAATACTCCAATTGCTCTCTTGGAGTTCGGCATTTTCCTTCTGCATCGAAATTAAACTATTTTGCACAAGTTTCTCAGGATTGTCTGAAATATTCAATTGTAATTCTATTAATTTGTCAATTGTTTGATCGAGGATTTCTTCCAACGCCTCTTTTATCTTCTTCATAAACATATGTGTAATAAATAGTTGCGCGATATATGGCAGATATTGCCACGATATATGGCAGATATTGCAACGATATATGGCAGGTACTGCTATGCTTGATCCTATATATCGAGTGATTCTTCTTTTAAATTATACCAAAAACGGTGAAGACCCGGAAATTTACACGGAAACAAGTGTAAATCACGATTTATCTTCAACCAATTACAGGGTCTTCTTTGGTTATAAATCTTTTCTCTTGGATATTAAAAATAACGACCTCTTCATTAAATTCCGCATCTCTACTTGTAATTCGGATATTCTTTCCATGATACTGCACAATTCACATTCTTCGAATTTCACCCTATAAACCCCCTTTACAAGGTGACTGATAGCCCGCAGTTCCGTTCTACAATTTAGGCATTCTTTCGTCCTAGGTTTAAAAGGTATGACTTTCATTCTTAGGTTCTTTTTCCGAAATTGTCGAATTTATCCGAAGCCGGGAATCCATTCAATTGTTCACTTCTAAAATGTTTCGGTAAAATTTTAGAAGTGAACAATTGAATTGTACCATGAACGAAATACGGTAATCATAAATTTCACTTATAGAATTTTCACTTCTACAATGCGAAAAACAGATTCAGTAAATACCCAATACTTTATTGAGACATTCTGTATCTGTCCTCGACACTCCGTACAATTTTACTAAACACTTTTTACCATGTAAAGCCGACTTGGTAGCGCCTTGCCCCTAGTCCTTGATAGAATCATAAATCGATACTTTACAGACTCTTCCCATTATGTAATTTTCTTTGAAGAATACCCAGGGAATTTATATTAACTCCGAATTATTGACTATTTTAAAGGTTCCTAAGGATTTGGCTTCAGATACGGATTTTTGAAGATCATTCTTGTCCATATCTTTTGAATCTAAGTAGAACACTTCGACTTCATCATCCATTAAATGGATTTCTTCCCTTTGAGCAGAGAAATATAAATATTTAAATATTACCCTTAAAGGTGTTTCCTTTGGAAGTGGATATCCCGTCCTCAACTGATAAGAAATTTTGAAGCGTTCAACCGTCTTATCTACTTCAGGTACTAATGCAATGAAATACTTCAATCCTTCTCTTCGAAAATGGATTTTAAACCATTGCTCCGGTTTATCCTCAGACCAGAATTTCAAATGCTCCACCATCTCCCGGGATTTCTCCAAAACGAATACCGGGCTTAATTTTCCATTCCGTACAATCCAAGCGCATCCCGCGATTTCGCCGTTCGGACATGAATCGATAGATTTTTCGATGGCTTTTTCGATGGATTCTGTCTGCGTATTCAAATCCTGGGGCCACAGGAGCGGTACGTAGGATACAATTACAAAGGATTTCAGACTGTCGGTATCTTGCCTTGCGATGATTTCCATACTCTTTCCTGAATGAAAGACTCCGAGTTTACCGAAATTTTCTTTTAAAAACATATAAATTACATCCCCAAAACGCACGCGGTTTTGCGCTTTACGATAGAAAATTACTTATTTCGCAGATTCTATTTAAAAACCACCCACCATTGGTAATTATAAAATGAGCATAACAGAATCAATCGAAAAAATTTTCCACAGTTCTAGAATTGAAGACCTTCCTGAGGATTTTTCAGAAATTCCGGCGGTTCTTTTTTTTAAGGAATATATTAAGAAGGCTAGGTCAAAAAGAAAGAAGGCGAGGAGTAATCCAAAAATTACCATCCACGGAGTCTCAGACGTGGAATCGTCACAAGCCTTCATAGATAAACTTGATGAGGCGTACCCGGATCTCACCGGAAAACAATTTAATGAAATTTGGGAGACTCTCCGCTTCTCTCTTGACTACGGCGTCATGGGCGGGGATCCGTGGCAACCAAAAATTCTCCCTAACGGGGGAGTTCTCATTCGAAATCATCACCGGGTAGTTTCTATTTCTGAAAGACCTATTTTTAGTACCCGGATAGAAATAGATAAATTTCACCGAGAGCTCACCGAATTACAAGAATTGATGAGTTCTAAATTCGACGTAGAACAAAAACAAGAATATTTTTTATTCAGTGTCCTTCACCGCACTGAAAACGGGATTACGTGGACAAAAAGCATCCCAGAATCGCTTTCCCCCATCGGCAACACTTTAGTTTTCATTCCAGCTTCTTGGATTAATACCGTCCGGAACGAGGGATTGGAATCTAAATTTCCTACTATTGCCCAACACGGATTTAAGAAAACTGTTGACCAGTCCAGTTCCGGCCTTTGTGTAATTCGCACTTTTTCCCAACAAATTTTTGGGTATTGGACATTCCGAGCCAGCGACGAATTCGACGTTATTCTGGAAGAATTTTCCACAACTGTTGATTGGGGAGTTACAGATCCAGATTTAATTACGAACCCGGACATTAACCAACAAGACAATTCCTCCGAAGTCAGGTGCCGGGTTCGGGATATGTCTCAACAAATAAATACTAAGGGTTTATCAACACTCTTATCTCTACTAGTCAACAATGCCTTCGCCGACGATTACGTAAAAGAAAAATGTCATGAGATTCAAAATTTTCCCCCAATATTTGGCGAAAAATATGACGTACCTCCTTATTATTGGGTGAATAATAAGGAGTACTTATACAATTATTCGAAATCTAAAGACGGAAAAATTTTCGTCTTCAAGGTGCATAATTTTCCCGTAAAGAGTTTTAAACAGTTCGAAAAGAAAATGATCGAACAAATTAAGTTAATTATCCCGTCCGGTCAAGAGGGCTCCTTTGCGGTTTATTTTCCCTCAGTAGATGAAGAACCATTTGACGGCGAAAATTTCGGCATCAAACTTCACTCCGATGAGTTAAAGTTAACTCTTCGAAATATTTGCAAAAGAGAAAAGAAGATATTCAAGAGTAATTGGGCGAATCCGGCTTCAACACCGGAAGAACTCGCTCAAAGAGAAGAAGATCACATGGATGATGTTTCTCCTTGGTATATCATATTTGAAACCGATTCTATTCCGGATCCCACTCAGGTGCATAAGCAAGCTCTTCTTGCTTCTTCGATTCTTGATGATAGTTTGACTGCCATCATCCCGGCGTTAGGGTTTCATCAGGGGTATTGCTGCGGACTTGAAGACTCGGGCAACGGTGGCATCTTCATTCCAGAAAACTTTTCAGATGAAGACGAAGAAGAATCGGACGATGAATGACTGAAATGTAAACATAAATACAAATGAGCCCGAGGCCAGTTTTGGCTCTCGGGCTCATTTGTATGCTAGTTATTTTACTTTTTAGAAATCCATTTCAACAGTCCGTTTGTTCTCTTGTCAAAATTTGTGGCTGGACATTTAATGGTGTCTTGGTGACCCATCGCTATATCGAGTGTTTTCGCGATCATACAACGCTTCTTGCCAGGGGAAATACTGTCTTTCAAGCATTTTCCCGACATATAACTTCCCATGAAATTCGCCGTGTCGGAACTGCATGAAGTCTTCCAATAATGAAGGACATCATATGCCGCTTGCACATTTTGCCCCGGATCTCTTAATGATTCTAAGGTGACGCCTTCCCAAAAATCTTCATTGATTCGGTTCAGTACCCACGGGATTCCTTTATTAAGTTGCATGGGGCCAAAAGCATTGCACTTTTTTTCCTTGCTCATCCCGTTAAAAAAACAATCTCCGTCAGGAGAATCTGGTCGATGTCTGGATTCTTCATATCCGATGGTAGCCAGTAAAATGGGGTCGATATCTGGAGAGACTATCTTGCCCTCTCGTCCGACTTCCAAGTAATGTTCTGCCATCTCCCGAGCACCATTCAAATACTTGGCGTTTCGAGCAGACCCGTCTTCAATGTTAGGATACTCATATGCCACCATCTTCAAAATGACAGCAAGAAATACTTTGAAATCCATAGTTCCTCTTAGTAGTTAGGTTGTTTTATTTATTGTTTATGTAAACGAGCCATTACATTAATGAATGGTTCATAATCTAAGTATAGACTGTGTTGTATCTGTCTAGTTATTTTGTTGCAATCCTGGGTTCCCACGTAGTGAAATCTTTCGTCATTTTCGTTTCCCTTAAACAGAGTCCATACTCCTATTATATTTGAAATTGGATCTATATACTCGAGTTTCATCCGGAAAATTCCAGGGAACTTGCTACGAATAGCCTGCACAATCTTCAGACTCGGTCGTGAAGATTCATAATTTCCTATTACCCTTTGATACATCTTATTATTTATTTTTACATTTTCTCTGTCGATGTCGATTGGACCTGGGTCCTTCTCCACATCCCAATTCATGTATGTATCATGTCCAATAGTTTCCGGGAATAAATGGGGTAACATAAACTGCGACCTATCAATCGCATCAATATCAGGTTCAGACCCGATAAAGATAAACCTATTGTAGCACCATCCAGACATTTCTATATTGCACCGGTTAATTTTTTAATTTTCCTAAACCTCGATTTTTGCTGACTTGAATCGGATCAAATCAGCAGAAAATATTTGTACCTCCGTAGTGCGCTCTGTGTGGACCGTCACGGAGCTTGTGCCCTGGCATTACCTTGGGTCGGTCAGCTAATTCCCAAGCGGTCGGCTTCGGCTTGGGTCAAGCCCATCGAGACCATAACGAGCGACGCTTCCAACTCCCCCCGGACTGACCCGAATGCATTGAGAATGATCCGCGAACGGACGGACTGATGAAGGTCGTCGAACTTGGACCAAATGACGAACAAGTGCGTACAACGCGGCCTCACTCGCCTAATCAATATAATGGGCTCTGGGTTGTCGGTGGGTTCTCGAAGCTCGGCTTCGAGAACCATTTGGAGTTCTGGCTCCTCGGGTAGGGGGGTATATATCAGGTGGTCTCGGACTGGCATTTTTATGTCTCCGGTTGTGGTGGCATCATCAAAAGCGGTATGCCATTGAAGTTTTCTACTTACATGTCTGCATGGACATGATTTTAAAAAAATACATTCCTAATGCAATTTGACTACTTCTACTGGTGTTCCCCATATATCTCTTCCTGTGTCTCCGCTTATAACAAGGCAGTCAAACCCTAACTTTTTAAGCTCAGGCAGAGACTCTTCTATTACTAAAGCTATATCACCCATCACTTCTAGCGGTTTACTCAGCGATTCTATGAATTCCAGATGATTTGGATTATCTAAATCCAGGAACGCAATTTTCGAACAATTGGGGAGTTTATGTTCCTCAGGAACTCCATAAAATTCTGCGCCTTCAAAATCTGTGTGATAGTAAGTCCCACTTAAAAGAGACGACGAGCTACCGCTCCTCCATAGCTTCCCGTCCCACTCCTGGTCATAAGCTTTATAAGCTTTTTCTATTAATTGTCTTAAATTAGAAAAAGAAAAATTTGTTGGAATACTTAATTTATTTAGCACAATTTAACTCAAAATTACATGTAATTGTACCATTCATAGTATGAACCCCGAGGCTTCGCTTCATGGCGCCTCGAGCGCGCGATCGATCACGGCGTCGCTCCACCTGAGCACGTGCTCGGGGTCGAAACAGGCCGCCAGGGCTGCGGGTGTGAGAACCCGCACGACGTCGGGATCGGCCGCTAACAGCGTTTGAAACTCGCCATGCCCTTCGAACGAACGCATTGCCGAGCGTTGCACGACGACGTAGGCGTCCTGGCGCGCCATGCCCCTGCGGACGAGCTCGAGAAGCACGCCTTCGCTGTAACAGCGTCCGCCCGATAACTCGAGGTTTCGCAGCATCGTCTCCCCGTAAACGACGAGCCCTTCCGCGAGCCCTGCGGCACGCTCCAGCATGAAGCCGAGGGTTGCGATTGCGTCCGGCGCAATCATTCTCTCGACGGACGAATGCGAGATGTCGCGCTCGTGCCAGAGGGCGACATTCTCAAGCGCCGGGATGACTGCCGCCCGCACGACACGCGCGAGGCCGCACAGGTTTTCACTTAGGATTGGATTGCGCTTGTGAGGCATTGCGCTCGAGCCTTTTTGGCCGCAGGTGAACGCTTCCTCCGCCTCGGTGACTTCGGTGCGCTGCCAGTGTCGTACGTTCGTCGCGAGGCGCTCGATCCCTGCGGCTACGAGTGCGAGCGCGGCGAAGAAGGCTGCGTGACGGTCGCGTGCGACGACTTGGGTGGACACGGTCTCGGGGCGCAGGCCGAGGGTCTCGAGTGCTTTTGCCTCGAGTTCGGGTGAGAGGTGCGCGTAACTGCCGACCGCGCCGGCAAGCTTCCCGACTGCGATCTCGTCCCGCGCGATTCGCAGTCGATGGCGGCCCCGTTTCAGTTCGGCAAGGTGGCCTGCGAGCACCATGCCGAAACGCAGGGGTTCGGCGTGGATCCCGTGGCTGCGGCCGATGATCATCGTGTTGCGGTGCTCGTCCGTGCGCTTCGCGAGTGCGGCAATAAGGCGGTCCTGCCGCACGGCGAGGAGGTCACAGGACTGGACGAGGAGCATCGCGAAGCTCGTGTCGAGCACGTCGCTCGAGGTCATGCCGAAGTGGAGCCAGCGTGCGTCGCTTCCGGCGAGCTCTTCGACGTGCGTCAAAAATGCGATCACGTCGTGCTTCGTCGTGCGTTCGATCGCATCGATGCGCTCGGGATCGAGCTTGAGCTCTTTTGCGCGAATGTTGGCCACGGTTCCAGCGGGGACGACGCCGGCTTCCTCCATGGCCTCACACGCGGCAAGCTCGACGGCCAACCAGGCTCGAAAACGGGTGAGCGGGGACCAAAGCTCCAGAAATTCGGCAGGAGTGTAGCGGGGGATCATGGCAGGCGGACGGTGTCCCGCTCCTTCACCGCGACGTCGTGGAACGCTTTGGCACACGCAAGCTCGGCTTCCAGCAAAACGATTTTCTCGCGTAGGGCGTCACGTTCTTCGACGGCCATAACCGTCTTGCCGCACATCCGTCGAACTAACTCTTGGATGATGTCGTAACTCATGGCCCTATTTTACACCGGTTAGAAGGGTCAACACCCTTCTCAATCACTTTAACGCTTCCCGGCACCACGACATTAGATCGCTCCAAGATTGATCTGGATCGCTGTCGTATTCCACGACGCGCTGTAGCGCCGCTCTTGCCTCATCAAGCTCCGCTAGCGCCTCCAATTCGCGTTTCTCGGCGGCGCGTAACGCTTCGCGCATCTTCGCCATGGCGGTACCGAACTCGCTTTTTGCCGCATACCAGTCTCGCTCGTACTCGGCGGCTTTTGCTTTCGCATCGTCGCGTTCATTTTCGGCAGCGGCGGCTCGCGCGCCAAGCTCTCGGTAGCCGTCCAGCTTTTCGTTTGCGGCGCGCTCAACCATGAATGCGTAGTTGGCCCGCGCCTCGTCGCGCTCTTTTGTTAGGCGCTGGATCTCCTCCTCGTGCGCCACATTCAGCGTGTACGTCCCGGTCGGCGCGAGGCGATGCAGTTGCTCAAGTTCTTTGTGTAACTCGTCGCGCTCTGCCCGAGCCGCACGCGCGTCGGCGCGTAGGTTACGAATGGCGTTTTCGACGTGCATCGCCGCGTGCAGGTAGCTCGTGTCGCTCCAGCCAAACTCACTGACGAGCATATGCACCAGCGTGTCGCGCTCTGCTTTCAGCGAAACGAGTTTCACCGTCGCTTCGGCAAGACGCTTTGCCATACGACCGACTTCGCTTTCGAGTGAGCGGACGTCGGCGAGTAGCATCAATTCGACTTCCTCACTCATCTTCGGCTCCATGCATCGCGCTCGCGAGCCGCCCTCCAGCTCGGTACGCCTCGACAGCGTGAAGCAACGCACCGGCAGCGCGGAGCGTCTCGCCCCTCTGGCTGGTTAAAAGACACTGAGCGTCCACGATTTGGTGCAAATCGCCGCCTTCGCGATCTATCGCACGCGCCCTATTTTCTATGCGGTGTAAGTCTGCTGATGCGTCGTAATATCGCTCAGCAGCGTCGATCAGTTCTTTGATAACGTCAGGTTCCACTTGACCACTTCTCCTGAATCACAAATGGGTCAGGTCTCATTCAATTCTTCTTCTTGGCCTTGACAGCAGTCTTCTTGATAGCCTTGGAGGTCAACTTCTTCTTGGTAGCAGACTTCTTGGTAGCAGACTTCTTGGTAGCAGACTTCTTGGTAGCAGACTTCTTGGTAGCAGGCTTCTTGGTAGCAGGCTTCTTGGTAGCCTTCATAGTTCCGGATACTTTTTTAATTTCAGCATCAGCAAGAGCACGCTCGTCAGCTTCCCGTTCCAACACATATTCAGCTTCGCTTCGGGCCATTTCACTTCCAATAGTATCCGCCCAGGCTAAAAGGTCATCTCCGCTCTCATACTCGATATGATCGTCAGACCATAACCCATCACGGCCTTTGCAAAGGCCAGCCAATTTTTGTCCGGCTTCGTGATATTCACAGAATAAAGTTAACCCTTTGTCCTTATACTTCTCATATAGTAACTCCAGACCTTTATCCGGTGGTCCCCATGCAGATTCAAAGGTGGCATAAAGCTCCCATACTTTTGACTTACCTACCGGAGGGGTTACGGTTATATCCGGCTGGATATCCCACTTGGTACCCCAGTTCTTGGTGCACCAATTCCACCAGTCTGCGCTCCCATATTTCTTCTCTAATGATTTAGCTAACTTCTTGTTCGTATTTGGTGAAGGACTCTCTCGAAGTTCAGTAGGACAAGGAAGAATGACTTCCAGAGATAACTCAAAGTCCTCGATTTCTTGAATAATCTTCTTAGGACCAGTAAGAATCAGGCTATTTTGACACCAGTTAGGCATAATTCTTCACTTCTTAGCCGTCTTGAGGACCGATTTCTTACGGGGCTTTTTAGGTGCAGACTCCTGCTTCTTCGGGATGTCGCCCAAGTTAGACATGGACCTTGGGCGAAAAATTGATTCTCCCATGAGAGTCAGGTCGTGTTCGAACACGGGGGCGTAAACGCGCTTCATGATATCCCATGATGATTTATTTACGGGTTCAAACCCGGCATCGCGCAGGAGTTTACGTGCCTGTCGAAGTGTCAGCCCTCCCAGAAGTGCTGCGTACGTGATTGCTCTCTCTGCCGGTTCCTTATTGCGGGTCTTCATGATTTCTCTCCTCAGTCTCGTTTACTTCGTAAATCACCGGGATTGGTTCTTTACCAGTTATGCTCGGATTCTTGTTAAACACACCTGGATCACTCGTACGAGGTCCGAATTTCTTCTTCAAGTAATTGTAATGCTCGGCAGATTCTACGGCCCGCATGATTTGTTCTGCTTGCTCTTGTTCCTTCACTGCCTTATTAAATGGATTTTCCCACTTTCCGCGGTTGTTATCCTTCACCTTATCCACTCTTTCCTATTATTAAGTTCTTCCAACACTCGGTTCAGCTTCTTGAGTCTTGCTTCATGAAGCGACGGATGACTGATTGGAGCCAGGAGAGAAAACTTCAAAATGGTGGATTTAAGAGATTCAATCACTTCATCCAAGATTTTCATCTGGCTTCCCCGGCTAATACTTCCATTCATCGGTCCGCTACGAGTCGTATTATGAGAGTACGGCGGGTTCATGATTTCTCTACCATCAATTCATTCAAACTCATTCCGGTTATCATCTTCATGATGCGGTCTAAATCCTCAATGAAAATTTGATCCTCTTGATATAGTTCCTCCAGTAATTGAAACATCAAGGATTTCTTTTCCGATAAACTTAGAGAGGAAATTGGGTTCAATGTTACCTCCTCATTAATCCGCTGATAACGAACCATATTATGTATTTGGTGAATATATAACTGATATAAGTAAAAAACTTCCCCTCCACCGAAGGGTATCCTACGATGGAGGGGAAGTTCCGCCCACGCCTGGACGGAATCAGAATTTCAGGCCAGGCTGCGCTCGGCTGACTGCCTGGACGAGGATGGTTCGAATCTCATCAGGAGCTTGGGTTTCCTGCTGCTCGAAATCATCACGGGTAGTGACCTTAGTGTCGACCTCGAAGAGCGCCTCCATAGCGCTATCCAAGGCTTCACCCTGCAGACCCAACTCAGAGAAGATATTACGAACCATCCCCTCCGCATCTGGACGCAGCTTCTTAGTCACGTCGAACTTGAAGAGCCGCTCATTCCAACCACCGAGAGCGTCCCGATTGTTCAACACCACATCACGGGCCACCGAGTATTTGTTGGAGCAGATGACGCTCACGTACTTGGTTTCGGGACCCTCGGGAGTCTCTACTGAGTAGGGTACTCCAACCGTTGTGACATTAGCCTTGTAAGTGTCGTTATAAACCTTGCGCTTATCACGACCATAATCGCGAAGCTCTGCCTGCACGATTTCGAAATCGGACTGGGCACGCTCCAAAGCTTCTTTGAGTTTCGCCCCGTAGGCTGCTTTCTCATGGAAGTTCGGGTCTTGGCCCAGCTTCACTGTCGCCTTATCCCGCTTAGCCCCTGCAATCGCAGGGTCGGTCACTTGGATCGTCAGACTCGGGGCCTGGGGAGCGGGCTTCTTCTGTGCGAGGTTACGGAGGGCTTCAATAGCAGAGGTCTTGTTTTCCATAGTCAGTTTCTCCGAGGGTCTGTAAAGAGCACCGGAAGTGGGGTTTATCAGGTCAGCTTATTCTGCCCAATTATCCCAAATCGTGTGTCCACGTCGCCTGTGCGGTCGCTGGTCGCCAGCGCCAATCAGTAGACGCTGCCGCGCTGCCGATTTTCGCTGTCGCTTTAGAAATTTACATTTAAAACTGGTTTTTTCAATAACCCATCATTAATACTGACGGAGCCGAAACCTAAATACTGAGGGTAGGTCATCCCGAGAACCATTCGTAATCCGCCAAAGTAACTCTTTAATACTTTTACTTTCGGCATACTTGGGCTCCGGGGGTACGGATCGAACGTACGACCAGTGCATTAACAGTGCACCGCTCTACCACTGAGCTACCCCGGAATTTAATTCACCGTACCAACAAAATGAAAAAGGCGACCCCGGATAACCAAGGTCGCCTTTCCTATCAGTCAGTTCGAGTTAATCAGAAATGATTATCCTCGTTGTGGTCGTGCGACGGGTACTGGAGGGTATCAGTCTCGTTCTCCCCGCGCACATAATCGACCTGTACGCCTCCACGGTCGGTGCGTGGAAAACGCTTCCGGTAACCACCGGAAGATCGACCATCGTTCATCTTGAACTTCAGGTAAACGGGAGCGGTGGTCTTCCCTTCTTCTGGAATGTTGCTAATCGCAACCAGCTTGAATGGCCCGAGTTCGACCTCGAAAACCATTGCTTCTCCGTCGCGGACGGAGATGATACGTCCATCTACGGTCGACTCGTAAACCACTTCATTGTAACGCGGATTTGAACTCTGATTCTGATTCTGATTCTGATTCTGATTGGAATACTGATTCTGATTCTGATTGGGATACTGATTCGGGTACATTTTTTCTTCTTTCTAGTAAGGGGATTTCCCCATAATTATGGTGTCTGATTTCTGGCCTGAATTACACTGGAGTCCAGTGTTGATATAAACTTTACCTGCTTAGGAAGGTGTTCGTTTATATATGTGTCATACTCCTATAATATCACATATATGTGAGTATGCTTGGTATAAATCCTCCGATTTCTTACACTTGAAGGACGTATCGTCCCCGATAATTTTCATGCTTCGTGGACTTTATTAATTAAACGAATCTTCCGGCATGCAGAAAGAAAAGAGCTTTTTGTCGTCTTCCACCACCAAGTCTTTTCTAAATAACCTTTACTCAGCATGACTTTTACCATCTCTTGATCGAGAGTATATGAATACATCTTAGATCTGTCGAATTCGTCTGGTATGATATTTAGTCCCTGTAGGATTACTTCATCCATGAAACCGGCACCGAACTTTTTAATACACTTATCGATATAACCAAGATGATTAACAATCACCCTCATTACTTTTTCCCTGGATGAACTCCCACTAGTAAGTTCCGCCAGGCGATCTGCGCCGATTTTATTTAGCACTTCGTTAATCTGTTGATGAATTGGTGATAAATAATCAATGCGAGATAAGAATGAAATTGCACAGGCTTCCCCTGCGCCCTTCATAAATTTGTCATTCCAATATCCACTATTTGCCATGTTATTTGCCTTGTAAAGTAATGATATGAAGTTTATGGTCCGTTATGACTTGAATGGAAACGTGAAAGAAAATATACTGGATATTCCTGCTAATAAATATTGGAGTTCACAGAAAATTTTAAGAGTAGCCTCGGAGTCTCTTCTGCAATTAGTGGGTCATCACACTCTTCTAAGAGTGAAATCACTCAATGAGTCGGATCCAGTTGCAGCTGAATTATGATTCCATCACATCATGAATACTGAAGTAGTCGTTAATACTTGCGGCGTCTTGGGGATTCATCTGTGCCACTGACTTTGGGAATTTCCTAGCGAATGCTTGAATTTCCTCGATCTCTATCCTATACTCATTATATAATTTTGCTAGATTTATTACCTCCTGCACTGAAAATTTATTAAGTATTCTCTTCCTACCACCCCACTTACCAGATGCAGAAAAAAATTCTGTAAAATTACTATGATTCTTTTTCGTTCTTTTCTCTGGTAATCCAGGAGAGAATGAATCGAAATCGTAGTTATGAAATATTATCTTTCGCTGTGACATGGGACGTATATCATGAAGATTCTGGTTACATATCCTGAGGATTCGGGTGGGTATTCATTTTAACCCCACCCGAATCCTCAGATCAGCCACCGCTCATCCCACCAAACCACTCTGGGGTGATTTTGTGGGACCCCTTCGGCGTCTTGATGTAGAGTCCATTGTAAAACTCCACCAAGAGCTGAGCCAAGAACAAACGGTGCTTCTTAGGTACGATAGTCGCCTTCTTCGGGTATCTCGTCATATGAACACCATCTTGGCCCCTCAGACGGTTCCAGAAGGACCAGCTGAAATCGGCCTTCTTGATCCACATACCGTAGGACTCCGGGTTATCGGTAAGCTCGTAAAGCTCCACCGCCGAGATTGACTCTCGGAGAGCTGATGCCAGCTTCTCATATCCGAGTGCCCCTATGGCGTCGGTGCAAGCCGCATGCACCGGGGTGCGACGATTGAGAGAAGCCGTACGGGTTAAGCCGTTGACGAGGCCACGATTCCCCTTCGGCTTATACTTCTTGACGAGGTAGTCTACAAGCTCGGGGTACTCAGCCAAAGCCATCATGGCCTCAACATCATCCTTGGGTTCCACTTCCTCCTTGTAACCCTTCTTGGAGCATATAGGGCCGATACCCCGCTCAACAGACTCCGAATCCGTGAGGGGTTGCCCACAATGGGCACATGAGGTGCAAATTCCCTCGAGCACTAGCTGGTAGCGGCTACCACCGCTGAAGTAGCTACTCGCGACGGGGACCAGGACGGGTCCGGTCACGAGGGTCATCTGAGTCATGGGGGTAGCCTCTTCTGGCGTGGTGGTGGTGGTGCTTTCGATCGGAATTGTGTTCATGGGTACCTCATCATTAAACATTTCGTCCATCATATCAATAATGTTCTTCATTGCGCTCATTGTATTACCTATTTGCTGTGTGTTGTGTGTGCGTGTCGCTCGCCCACCAGGAAGACGCAGCGCGCGCGCCGACTGTCACCATTCTCTTCAGAATGTTCCTCCATCAATTCTTGGATTTCTGCCTGGATAATATTTAATTCTTGGACGTAATTTTTATAAAAATCGACGAGATCCTTCATATCAATCCACCATAACTTCTTGAACAACCGCTAATTTTAAAATTTCTTCAATTTCTTTAGGAGAAATTCCTACTGTAAGCGCTTCGTTGATCCAATTGGGAAGAGCTACTTCAGCTTTCTTCCTCCGAATTTGATTTTTATGGATTCGAATTTTGTTTTGATCCGACAGTAATTTGTCAATTTGACATGTGGTATTTTCTAATAAACACTCGATATGTTCCTTTGACTTAGGGTTTAGACTACCAACTTTCACACTAAGTTCAGATACAACTTCATCTCTAACATCTCGCAAAGTTCGTTTTTCTGAATTGAATCCTTGTTTATTGAGTAATTCATATGTTTTAATCCACCAATTAGCAAGACCAGAAATTTCAATTATGAAATTTCTGGTCGATGGTGGTGGAGAAGTACGATCACTTCGAGATGAATAGTAACCCGTTATTCTTTTCCCATTTTCAACTCGCGAGATCCTAGTCCCTATTTTATCGCCGTTACCAACGATTGTCGTGGACTTGAGAGTCATGGTCGGTATAGAATCAATAACATCCTGTATTTTCTTCTGAATAATCTGATGGTGAATCATTCTTTTCTTTCTTCTTTTTCATTCTAATCGCTCTAAGCTCTAATCTAGAAAGCTCTGGCGGAAATTTATCCGTTCTTGCAATATAATACATCGTCAAGAAACTCAACCTCGCAAACCACACCTTATTACTTTCATTAATTTTGTCGTAATAGTCCAGAATCATTTGACAATCTTCTGGACTGTGATACCATAAACCAAATCGAATTTTTTCTTGGTAGAATATTGATTCTACTAGTTTTTCAACACTATGATTCATGATGATCCGCAAATTAAATCGTAAAAGTCTTTCTCACTGATAGTTTTCACACCCTTTTGGATGGCTTTCTGAAATTTAGAAGCCACATTTCCAGCGGCATTTGTCCAGTCCGCATTGGTGAGAAGCAAGTCTGTGTTCCACTTCACGCTATTATGGAATACCCCGCCGGCAAGACCGATGATGTTTACGATATCCTTCCTTGGTCGGCCAAGATGACCCGTGATACAAATGTTCTTCCCCCTAAGAGTGTCGGAGACTTCCATGATTTCCACAATAGTCGCCATGTCGGTAAATTCATTAATTCTTGCCATGATTCTCTCCATGATAACGTTGATGCATTGGTACTCGTCTTGACACTCATTTGGCCGAGACGAGTGAATGAACTGATAACTGGGAAAGCTGCTAGGATAAGAAGCAGCTCATCCATATAGAAATGCGGGCCGAGGTTCCTCCGCTGTTCTCGTTACCGAACAGACGCAGCGTCCTACCCGATTGTCGCAGTTGATTTCGTGATATGGAGCTAAAATTTCAAAGTAAACTTAAGCATTTCTTGTGAAATTTCTCTTGCTGGCCAGGGTGAAATATTTGAAAAGAATGCCAAAACTCTTCCACCCCATTACCACTTTTAAATGTAGTACCCCTACCAAATTCCGGCATACCGTCTTTTAAATTCCAAGACGGGGCTTCTTGGGGAGCTTCATCAAATCTAGACGGGATATAAAATTCTATTGGAACCCCGTTATCCTCTGCTAAAAAGGTATACTCCTCGGCCACATCAGATCTATAAGTTTCTACAGCACTCGGGCTTCCCATTTCCTTAAAGACTTCACGGTGGATTGCCATGCAAGAAGGAGCTACGAATAGGTGCTGATTATTCGCTATATGGTTTGACCTTTGAACGTTTCCTATTAGGACACCAGAATTGGCTTTATGGGCCAAGTTATTAATGGCTTCACAATTTAGAGGAACGCAATCAATATCTAAAATCACTACGACATCATGGTCACAATGATTTTGTACTTTTAAACTCTTAAAATATTCATTATCTGCACCATTCATTGCCCAAAAATGATCAATGCTGATCCCGTGCCTCGTATTGGTCTTTATTGAATAATGAGGGAATTTAGAAGGGTTAAATTTCTCAACTACCTTTCTTTGTAATTCGACCGTATTATGGTCAATGTTATCCATATAAAAACTAATTATGCATGCATTCACTTGATCCATGGGAGTTTCCCTTCGTGTCTTTCCAGCATTACTTTATTCCCGTTCAGGAAAAAATCCTTTTTCACAGAGGTATCTGTGTTTCCTGCCGTATAATTAACCGAGTATTCATGAGTCGAACCATAATTTGGAAAGTCCTTATTCAGAATATTAAATATTGCTCTATCAGCTTCCAGGATCCCCAATTTTCGGGTTTGACGATGCCATGTGGGGGCAACTCGGATAGCAACGAATTTCCGTAGAAGATAACAATTCGTATCTACTAGATGATCGTTCTGATTCATAAAACTGCTCCATATCCCCAAAGACTCGCAGTTGTCTTGGCAAATGAAATTTCCCTCAGAATCCGTAATATTTCTAAAAGAATAAACCCAATCCCGCTTAGGATTATCAAGAGACTTTATGCTCTTCTCTAAATGACCCTCTATGTAGGTATTATCATCATCTAGATATGAAACATATTCCCCTTCTGCGAAGAAGGGAGCACCGCCGTAAATTCGGTGGCAAAGATAGCCACTTTTGCCGGTCGAGTATGGTAGTGGGATTATATCCAGCCTACGGCCTGGTGATGGCAAGAATTGTGAGTTACTTACTGCTTCTTGCACTTTATTTAAATGTTCTGCTCCATCTACTATTATTAGATGTTGAATATTGGGGTAAGTCTGATTAAAAACACTATTTATGCATTTAACAGCTAAAGGATTTCCTGTGCTTGCTGTTATTACAGTAATAAACGGCTTTTTCATCTATTTACTTTACGGGTAAAATATACTAAATCTTTAAAATGAGAAATTTGGTATGGATATGATGAGTGTAATCGCAAAACTAAATGGAGAAGGACAACTTATTTGGATAATAAAATCCAATGATTACTTAGTGATATATAATTGCGAATCCGGAAAAATAAGCGGAAATTGGAAAGAAGGAGTGTTTGCACCAATAGATGCCGTCATAGGTGCTCTGATTGAGTGGTATGAAATAGATAAAGTCAGTTATGGTGGAGAAAATATTAAGAAGGTTAAAGACTCACTTCATTCTATTTGAATGGATTCTATCTTAGTAAGCCTATATAAATCAATTATGTAGGCTTCTTCGAAGTCATGCTTTTTGAATACTTTTTTGAGGGAGTTAACCCCCTCAAAATCCATTTTCGCCGTGACTCTTTTTGCTTTTTTAAGAGACTTTCCGAATTCTGAAAAATTTACGCAACTATTCTTTATTAAATCATTAAGTTTCACACTTTTACTGAGTCGTAGAACTTCTTCTTTACTATCTTTAATCCATAAAGTAGGATGATCTATCTTGATGCAATATTTAACTATATCGGATTGAGTGTTAGAGTTGTAAATAAAACTCTTTATATTTCCTTTATACTTTATTTGTACATTCTGAAATATTTTATCACTTTTAACAGTCCAAAAACTAGTAAGTATTAGGTTAGTTAATACTTCCTTTTCAAAATTCTCATATAATTTATGGGACATTAGTCCAATTTACATCACCTGATTTATTCGTTCTGGATTTTATGGATTTGGCTTTCTCTTAAAAGGTTCAGTACTTGTTCTTCTTCAAAGTCATGACTTTCAAACATCTTTCTGAGCCTCTTAATCTTCGTGGACTCAGCCATTTCAACTTTCTTGGTCTGAACCTTCTTGACTATGGCCTGTGCCGGTCCTTGTCCTATTGCTTGATTGATGGCATGATCGATTTTGGCGATGAGGGTTGGGTTCACGTAATTTTTCTCCACTGTGTTCACATACTCCTCTGACCATCCGTTCTGTGTGGCAATCCAAGACAGGTCACCCTGCCTCCCGTAATAACAAATATACCCCATGATGTAAAGGGCCGCTCTCTCGGTATCGGGAAGAGAGAAGCCAAATCTTTGGATTTCATTTCTGAGACGGTAAGCAGGAGGAGCAATTCGTTGCTCATATCCGATTTTAATTTCCTTGATTCTCACCCCAGAGAGAACTGGAAATTTCATTTTCACAGAGAGCTTCCTAATAATCTGGTATCCAGACGTCGTCCAATAAGCTGATAGCTGCAAATCATTGATGATTTCCTGCAGTTCTTTTTCTGTATACTGGTATTTATGCATGATGAATCCCTTGGTCTTTCACGGGAGAACGTCCAGATATTGGATTCCGATCAGCTTTGGATTTGTTCGAGCCCACCTCTTCGCCTCGGTGTACGTCAGCCCGCCCGGACTGAATACGGTGTGGTCAAGGTAATCGGGCTTGTTCGTATAATACTGATCGCAGAAGGCCCAGCTCCCTCGGCCTCGGGGAGGCTTCTGATGAGAGTTCTCATATGGAGCGGTATTAAAGATTTTTGCCGACACGATTCTCTCCTTCACCAATCATACTAATTTTGGACTCTCTGGATTCTTAAAAGCTACGCTTTCGACCGTCTATTCAGGCTCAATTGCTGTTCCAGTACATATTTAATTTGTATCGAGAAAAACTTCAATCAATTCAAATGGTCTAATGAGTATTTCTTTTACTAAATCTTGTATTAAACTCCATTCAATGTTGTTTACAATATGTTCGAATATTGCACAGATGTCTTCACATTGTGGGTCATCGGGGTTGAAATCTTTTATATTTAGTTCATTTTGAATACTCAGTATCGAGTATAATTCGACAAGTTTTTCTATTCCTTCCTTAGTGATTATTCCTTCTAGGTCTTCGGAAAAATCATAAAGACGCGCGGAACTGCTTCGATAAAACTCACGTTCTTTTTCTTCTAATGCTTCCTCCGCTTTCTCTTTTGACTTGTAAAGAGTATGTGGTTTACTATATCCCGCCCTCGTGTAAGTTTGATCATCATAGTCATATTCAGATTCAATTACTCCATAAACTATCATTAGTCAACAAGCTCCACATGTGTTTCACTCATGGTGATTTTTAATGGCACGCCTTTGAAGGTCTTGGATCCCATCCAAGGTTCAACTGGCATACCCGACATACACTTCTCAAGTGTCGGGATATGACCTAGGTCATCTACCACATGCTGTTCAAGGACGTCCCTGACAGAAACATCCTTGCCGTCCGAATTTTTAAAATATACTCCATGGATCTGCTCGGCCAGCATGATCCCCCAGGCATTGTGGAGAATCATCCGATGGCGCATGTCCGGAACGTAACCTTTGGTAGAATCCATCCAGTTGTGGAGTGGAATATAGTCATCGACCTTCCCCCCAAATTTACGAACTGAGATCTTGGCATGAATGAGTGGTTTCATTATACTCTGAAAAACCTCGTATCAACAAATTGCATATAGAGTAGTTTGATCACCCCCATTGGGGGAGTCTCCGCTTATCGTAAATTCAATACTTACCTATGCTGTGTGTGCGTCGCCCACCAGAGAGACGCAGCGCGCGCACCGACTGTCACCGTTTTCTTCAGAATATATCTGTTCATTCGTAGTTTCGTTCCCCAACGAAGGCAGGAAATCTTGGGATACCATCCTTCGTAGTTTCCTGAAATCGAAACGTAATCATTGCACCGACGATCGGCGGAGAACGCCGATTATTATCAGTCAGTCCGGACCCGATTTCAAACCGGGTTCCTGCAGCCAGGATAGCTTTCTTCCCTCCAGCCTGGAGTGTGGTCGGCTGATTAATAATGCACTCCAGCCCCCCGGTCATTCCTTTATATTTTCCTTTTCCCGGAAAGTGACCTGTGACTTGGGCTTCAGTATCAAAGAAAGTCTTCACTTTTAGTAAAGAACCGGATCGCCCGATCTCGTAGTGGGACCCGGGCATGCGTGCCATAACACCTTCCCCGCCCAGCGTTTCAATATCTGCCAGGTATTTCCGCAAATGTTCATTCCCCTCGCATTCATGGCTCGGTAGCATCTGAACGAAATCCGGGAATGATAACGAGTGAGTTCGAAGAACAGACATTCGGGTTTCGAACGTCCCATCGACCTTCGGGGCGTCGAACACCTGAAATTGAATTCGCTTCCACCTGTCATCCGGAGTCATTGTCCGAACGATCGAAATGGTTTCCTGGAACATTCCCCGTCCACATGTTAGTTCCCCGTCGAGCGGAATCTCTGGCATTTGGTCCAGAAACCATTGCGGGGCGTTGAACACATTCGACCTCTTCGTTACCGCATTCTCTCGACTCCAGAACTTCTTACCATCCCATAGAGCCCGAACTCCATCCAACTTTTCCGAGAGCCACCAACCGGTCAGGTCTTGTGTGTTATCCCATGAGTGTGCCAATAAACAGTTTCCCTTGCTGGAACTGAGTGCAGTTGCTGTGACTGAACTCTTCAGGGGTGCACTTTCCTGAAGCAGGACACCAAGACGGGTGTCCTCAAAGGCAAGGCCGTTTTCGACCTTGAGATGTTTACAAGTTCTTTTATCGGGACTTGACTGGCCCTGGTTTCTCCAGGCCGGGCAATCACACGAAAAATGACCCCCATGGTTTTTAAGTTTATAAGGATTTTTTCCAGATCCTTGGAACAACACTATAGTTCCAAGACCCCCATCAATCAATTTACCCATTTAATTTTCCTAGCTTGTAAATAACATTATATGTGTTATGAAATGAAGACGTGTGCGCCCGCCGCGCCGAGCGCCGCGAATTGCCCGCACCGGGAAGACGCGCTGATCGCGCCGATTGTCGCGGAATCTTGAAGCACATATATAATACCCTAATTCAGGTGTACGTCCGCGATTTGCAGCCTTCTCAACAAATCACTAAAATCAACACAGTGCCCTTCCATAAAGCTGCCCGCTGACAGTTCAGCCAGTAATTCTTTTTCCACAAGCTCTTTCCAATGAGGGCTCGGATATTCGTGTTCCGAAACCGCCTTGACTAGCAGTTCGGTCCAATCGGAGAAAGTAGCAATTCCATGTTTATTTCTTTCGAAATGTTCATCTCTTTTGAAGATCATGTGGATTCGTTCTTCAAAAGAGATAACCACTTTCGTCTTCTTGCGAACCAAATCCCCAAGATCTTTCAGGATCGCCCCGGTCAGGATCGCCCCGGTCAGATTCGCCCCGGTCAGGTCCGCCCCGCTCAGGTTTGCCCCGCGTAGATTTGTCAGCATCAGGTTCGCGTTGGTCAGGATCGCCCCGGTCAGGTTCGCGTTGACCATATACGCCCCGCTCAGGTCCGCCCCGCTCATGTCCGCATTGGTCAGGTCCGCCCCCCGCAGGGCCGCATGGTTCAGGGACGCATGGCTCAGATTCGCCATACTCAAGTCCGCACTATTCAGGTTCGCCCCGAACAGGTTCGCCAAACTCAGGTTCGCCCCGAACAGGTTCGCCAAACTCAGGTCCGCATCAGTCAACATTGCCCCAGTCAGGTTCGCACCACATAAGTTCATCCCGCTCAGGTTCGCATCGGTCAGGTACGCATTGCGCAGGTCCGCCTTGGCCAGGTCCGCCTGCTTTTCCCCCTCCTGACGGCTGAGCCGGATGGCGTGTTGCACTAAAACTGCTTCGAGTTCTGCCTTTTTCATAATATGCTTCCTCTTGGATATCGTGCGGGGAGAAGATGAACTAAAAAGAGTTATTCATAACTTCGCTTTCCAACGAATGTCGGGAACATTAGCATAGGATTACTTTTACGTTGGTTTTATCTGAGGTATAGATTCCTGCCACCCATTCCTCATTAGGATGGCAGGAATCTTCTTACTGCCGGGTAGGATTGAGCTGAACTACCCGACCGAAGTTCGGCTTAAAATGCCGCTTATTCGTGATAATCCACAGGCAATCCGCTCCCCTCGGCATCAGATTAATCGGGACTTCACCACAATCTCCATCGGTCAGAATGATCACTAGATCAATCTTGTCACCAAATTTCTGCTTCGGCAGATCCTGGAAGAACTCGGTAAATACCGTGCCTCCACGACCCACCACCTGCGTACGCTCCAAAGAAGTCTTGCCGCTAACCCGAGTCGCTTTATCCCAATAGGGGACCGCATCACATGGCACGATCCAACCTTCAGCGACATCCGCCACCAATTGAAGCTCCTTCACCCCGTTCGCAATATCGTCATCCGACATTGACCCGGAGGTGTCCATCAAACAAACCCACCTAGGGAGGAAGTCGTGCTTCTTGGGTGTGTAGAGCTGATGCTTTGGGACGAATTTCCCATTCTCGTCCTTCGAGTAGATGTAGCTCGGACGACGGCGGAATCGCTTCCAGTCATTAATGTTTCCGGCATTCGCCTTCTTCTGTGCAATAGCCATTCGGATGATATCTCGTGCCGAGAGTTCTGGCTTCTTGAGTCGACCCAATGCCTGTTCGATACCCTCCGGTACCTCTCCACGACCCATGGCACGGGTCTGGTCAGCAGCCCTCATCATATCCCCAAAGGTCTCCTCCTTGGTTTGGGAGGGAGGCATATGAGAATCGAGAGACCCCGGTCCATCACAACAACCGGGCTTAGCCCCGCACTTCTGGCAACATTCTGGTCCCCAGGGCTGCGGGATTGTGCTCTGACCAGTCTTCGGGTCAAGAGACATGGCACCGCAACCTCCTGCGTGCTCCTTGCAACGACGAGGGGAGTTCATTTGAGCCTTGCGGATCTGCTCGTAGATGGACTCCGGGCTTCGCCCGTAGACCGTGACGTCTGCAAAGCATCCGGGTTGGGGGAGGTCATCCCGCGTTCCACCAATCCACTCCAAGTACATTTGGAGCGAAATCGGAGTTCCGAGCGGACCTGTCCAGATCTTCGGGAATTTCTGGTTCCGACCGGACTTCTCGTGCTCGGTCTCGATCGTGGCGTTCACCACGTAATCGACCGAGATGTTCCAGCATTGTCCGTCCAGACCACCGGCCCGTTCGGGGGAACAGTGGAAGAAGAGTACATGGTAGCTCTCGTGAGACATGACGGTCGTCACCTCTTCGGGAGACAGGGATTCCAGGAACTCGGGGTTCCAATAGTATTCCTTACCGTTCGTGGCTGCTGTCTTGATTTCTTGTCCCCCGAGCTGCTTCGCCAGCTTATGGGGTTTAGGACCACTGAGGGCGAACAGGAAGGGATTTCCCCCTCCTGACGGCTGCCGGAACATCCTGGTTAAACATGAATTGATTTTATCCTGACAGTCCTGCAACTGTCGGGGGCTTGAGGCCACATTGTACGGATCAGCCAGTCGTGTGTATTGCATTTGATATTACCTCCGTGAGCGAACCTGCGCGGCTCGCACCGGAAAGACGCCGCGACACGCACGACTGTCGATATTCCCTTTGATCAATTATATGAATTTTTATCGGGAAGGTAAAGTAAATAATCATGCCAGCATTCGTCTCTAAATTAGATAGTTGCGTCATTCACAATACGGGATTCGTTGAAATTCCCGGGGGATTAGAAATTTCAAAGTTCCCGGTTTGGGATCGCGACAATGATTTAATCGCTAGATTAGGTCCTGGAATTTCATCGACTTGGGCAGAATCTAGTGGTTTTAGACTCCCTAGTGTTGCCGAGTATGACGCTTTACATAAAATTTCAGTCTACATATCTCCTTATACCCTTCCTACTTCTGATATGTTAAAAACTGCTGGTGTTTCTGCTAACGATGTAACCTCAATTAATAATTTTAGAAATAATAATATGCGGTCTAAAGAATGGTGTGAAAAACACGATAAGGGGGTACTTGCCAGATTAGCTGATGTTAATTGGATAGACCAACCAGTAAGCAATGCAGGGAAACATTGGGTACAAGGTGGAGTAATATATGGATGGTGGAAAAAGGATGGGACTAAAATCCAAAACCCAAGCACTGCTCATCGGGCTGATGTCGGATTTACAGATTACGCAACTAATTTTCATGTCGTAAGGAAGTGTGCAAACCCGAGTTCTCCAGTTCTTCCGAAGAGAACGAAATTGGGAGATAAAGGCCCAGACGTCATTGCCTGGCAGAACTTTTTGATAACGAGTGGTTTTAACCCCGGAACTCCCGATGGAATTCATGGGAAGAAAACAGAAGACGCAGGTTTGGCCTGGAGTAAGTCAAAATGACTATTGTAGCACCGAAGAGAACGAAATTGGGAGATAAAGGCCCAGACGTCATAAGTTGGCAAAAATACTTAGTGAGTGCTGGTTTTAACCCCGGAACTCCCGATGGTATTCATGGGAAGAAAACAGAAGACGCAGGTTTAGCCTGGGAAAAAGCGTCAACTGCTTCCACAATTCCGCCCGAATCTACTCTTTTTAGTCAGCACATTCAGTCTCGTAATTTCACGAAAGCTAACCGTAAGAAGGTAGACTTGGTGGTTCTCCATAGCACAGAAAACCCGATAAAGGCCGGAGTCGCGAAGAGCGTCGCTTTGTGGTTCAGCGGCGAGTCTTCACCTCGTGCGTCCGCTCATTACATCGTCGGCCCCGACGCCACGTTCCGGTGCGTCCGGGAGGACGACGTGGCGTACGCCGCACCAGGAGCGAACAACAACGGCGTGCAGATAGAGCAAGTCGGGCAAGCTTTTAAAACTCAGTGGCTCAAAGACGGGACTGGAGTCACCGATGGTTACCAGGTTTTTAAAAATTCAGCTAAACTCGTCCATGATATTTGCCTTCGTTGGGACATTCCGATGGAGAAAGTGGATGCTATAGGTTTATTAGCCAAAAAACGCGGCATTACCACTCACGCAGCAGTCAGCGAGGCATTTAAAAAATCAGATCATGTGGACCCAGGTTGCAAAGGCGATATTCGTTGGCCTTGGGCAGAATATCTTGACCTAGTAAATCAATCGTCCTGAATACTGCTTATTGTCTTTAACTTGGCTTTGATGGATTTTATCTCCTTTAAATTTTCAGTCCACCAAGTACAAGTTTTCAGTCGTCTTCCCAAATCACGAGCGATTCTCGGCTTACTATATAACTCAAAATCACCGACACCCACCACGTTATAGCAGAATTCACCGAATCCATGGCTCTTTGTGAATTCGGTGAATTCTGCTTCTAAATTCCCGTACTCGAGTAAGATAATCCCCAAGTGTTCATCGTGAAATGATCCAGCCAATAGCCCTAAAGGAATTTTTCGACATATTAAATCCAGATTATCCAAAATCCCGGATTCTTTATACCAATATCCCACCATGGTGACTACCAAGGTTTCCAAGTCAATTTTAATGGTAATGAAATTACGATTACTTATCATGATATTACCTCGCACAAGAAAGACGCCGCGACTGTCGATATTTCCTTTGATATGTGGTCATTATAAAACTATATATGATATATTTGCAAAATATATGAAATACGTATGAGTCGACCCCAACACCCTTTCGGGCGTTGGGGTCGACTCATGTTCATCTTAAGATCATTTCAAGACCTTCCGGACGGCCAGGTAGGTGGCCATTACGGATGGGATCTTCTGCATGCTGAAAGACTTTATCAAGTCCATGTTCAGCGCGGATTTCACCGCCGCGACCTGGAATTCAGTGGGGATTTCCTGCAACCAATTGAAGACATTGGTAGCTACCTTGTCGACGGATGCCTGGTGTTTCGTCTTATCCTTGAAGTCCGTTCGACGGCACTCCTGGGCAACGGCAGACACGGAGCCGATCGCGCAGACCAATTGCTTATCAATCGTCATCGTGTCCATGTTCGGCTTGGTCCCATCTGCCACCAGCTTGTCGATGATAGGCTCGACGTGGCGGTAGTGGTCCAGCCAAACCCGGAACTTTACCGCAGCCTCACTCCCGACCCGGCCTGCAACCAGCATGGTCTGGAACTCGACCGAATCTTTGGACGTCGTCTGGTCCACTTCCCGAGCCGCCAGGCTCCAGGAGCGGGGAGACGGCCTGCAATAGGCAGTGGGGTCACCCTCAACCGAAGGACGGCTGAGGAATTCCTGATTCTTGCTCAGGAATCCGACCACAAGCGGATTTAGACCCGCGTCCTGTGCCCATTGCCTCCATGGTTCAAAGCTGTGTGTCAGCTTATACACCTTGCAACGGTTAGTCAGCGCGTGCGACACGGGCTGGCTGTGTGCCCCCTCGTCGGGTAGATTACCCGTTGCGATGATGGCTTGAATCGAAAGCTTCGTCCCATTGAGGGTATGGGACTGGAACAACTCCAGGAGAGGATTCTGAAGCTCAGGCTTCGACTTGTCAACCTCATCCACGAGGAGGACCACCGGTCGATCCACCCTACCCTCAATGGGTAGGAAACGGGGTCGAGCATAGTCCACGCTCTGGTCCTCGGTGATGATGGGGAGACCGAGCAAATCCGGTGCTTCAAGCACCGACAAGTTCAGGTAGTACACCCCAAACCCCTCTGCCTCAGCGGCTTGGACCGCCATTTCGGTCTTGCCGATCCCCGCCTGACCGAAAACCATGAGGTTTCCACCCGTTCGGACATTGAAGCGTAGAACCTCGGCGTAGGTATCCTGGGTGATTTCGACAACATTGGTGAGCATTTTTGTATTACCTTTTATATAACGTGTTGGCGGAAAGCGCCACCGATCGGCGCACTAGAAAGACGCAGCGACAGCGACAGTTGTCGCTATTAACTTTAAGATATAATAACTGAAAGATTTGGAGGATGGGAAGATTACAACCTATTACCATCCTCCATTAGATATCAATCTTTCATAATTTCATGCATAACATAGGAGTCAAGTGCCCTTTTGAGCACTTCTGGTGAAGCATCTTTGGCCCATCTGTCCAAACACTCCACAATTTTCTCTACGACGTGATCTTCCCGGGCTTTTCGGAGGCCACTCTTGTACTCATCCCCCGATTGGTCTTCGGCAACCAGGAGACAAATCTTTTTAGAAGCTTCTTGAAATTCGGTCTCCAGGTTATAAAACTCTTGGTGAATATCTTCCCACATCATCTGCAATAGCCTATCCGGCTTGCAGAAATAAGTAGGAACCCGAGGCTTCCTCTCTCCCTCCCGAATGACGCCGAAATTATCTAGAATGATCTTCTCCAGATCCTTCTTGTGGAAGACCATACTGAAGTTCGTTCGGCACTCGAATTGAAATTCGCCCCCAGAAATCTTGTTATGGTGGAAGCCGGAAATGACATTTTCCTCGTTCTCTCCAAATCCAACTACAAGTATTGGGTATGACACCCCACTATAATCGACTTGGAAATCCCATTTTACGATGGACGGCGTTGCAAGTCTCCTTTTTGCAATGGCTATATAATTTTTAAAATCTTCAGTCTCCTGAATGAGACTTGAAACCTTCTTATAACTTTCACCACTCTTCAGCTTTCGCGGATTACGGGACATCGTGTTCTCCTTCACCCGGCGAGACGCAGCGACGCGGGCAATTGTCAGTATTTCGTTTCGATGCATTTACTACTATTTAAGCAGCACTATTAACTATTTTATTGATATAATGAGAAATGATTTTAGCATCTTTAACGCAAATGTCCATTTTCTCCGCAACATAATAACAGTTCGGGTTAGTGCCTTTTCCAACAATCATTGCAGAATTTTTCTGATAATTTATCCAGGTAACCAGAAATCCATCCGTTATCATTAGCTCAGAATTTTCACTTGCTTTCGGTCCGTTTACCGGAGTAATCATTAAAAGGTATCTGGTTCCATTACCGGGTTGTATTTCATGAAGACTAACTATAGCTGACCACGCATTTATTTTAACCATAAGTCCTATATTTAGTTTTATTAAATAACAATCTGATACCAAGTTCAAGAAAAGCTAAGAAACGACATCAAGACGCCTGTGATTAAGTGTCTTTTAGGTATTAATTATTATGAAGATTTATCCCATAGCCATCCGAATAGCTGGATTGGAGTCATACTTTGATGATATTTGCATCTATGTAGATTTAGATAATACGCTAATATGTGCCAGAGAAAAAAGTTCTCTGGATGAAGAGGATTTTAAAGAAATATCTGATTCAGGATACGAATACAAAGAAGTGGTAGCAGGGAAAAAATGGATAGTAGGGTTGAGACCTGGTGCAAAAAGTTTTCTTGAAGCAGTAGGTGAACTTGGTGAAGTCAAGCTATGTACTGCAGCCACTAAACCTTATGCGAATGCCATGCTCAGAGCATTCGAGTTAACTAGATATTTCAGCGAAATAATAAGCAGAGAGAACTTAGATTCAAACGAAATGAAAGAAAAGTACCCGTGCTCCATACTAGTGGACGATTTACCGTCAGGTATGCCAGATATAAAGAGTAAACTAAAAGTTATGGGTATACCGTGGGATAACTCTGAATTCTATCGTAATAATCCTAATGGTGGCTTATTAGAAGAGCATAAAGCTGAAATGGCTCACCATAAAAACCACCACGTAAATGTGGCGGGTTTTTATGGTGGTATTGATGATGGCGATATTAATTTAAATGAAGCTCTTGCAAAAGTAAAAATCGTTCTTGGTCGTATTAATAGAACGATGTAAAAGTACCCTTATTTGGATTTTAAGCCTAAACCGGGCAATACATCCCAGCATTTATCTATATTTTTTGAAGATCTTCCGCCATACTCTTTATATCTTTAACTACTTTTTCTATGCGTTCTGGACTTACATCTTCTCCGTCCAATAAAGATTTTGCTTGACTTATTATCCGATTAATATATCCTGCTGACGGATCAAAAAAGAATTGGTTCAAACTTGTTTTCTTACCTGTCGATATTCGGGAAATGAGTGCTAGTGAACTGTCTACCTTTAAATAAAGTACACCGAAGAATGAATTTTATGTTCCGAAGTATAAAGTCCACTGGTCATATGCTTTTTATTATTGTTTTTTAACGTGAAACCTCGTGAATTATCAAATGCCCTTCGTCGTATAGCTGCAGCCATAGAGGGTTCTAAAAACCCATCTCGTAAACTTGTAACTGCGGATTTAAAAGGGGTTATTTCACGTTTATCTTCTGATAAAATATCAAAAGATAAACTTGAAGAAATTATCAAGCAGCACGCCCTATGGGTCAAAAAAGACCCCGCAGGGGTGGAGGCGGACCTTAGCGGGATGGACCTTAGCGGGATGGACCTGGAGGGGGCTAACCTGAAGGAGGCTAACCTGAAGGAGGCTAAACTGAAGGGGGCTAACCTGAAGAGGGCTAACCTGCTTCATGCGGACCTGACCGGGGCGGACCTGACCGGGGCGGACCTGACCAAGGCGGACCTAAGCGGGGCGGACCTGGACCGGGCGTTCCTGACCGATGCGAATCTGACCGGGGCGCGGCTGGTCAATGCTAACCTGAAGGGGGCTAACCTGGACGGGACGAACGTGCACGATGCGGACTTTCGTGGGGCGAACCTGAATAATATATCCTTGGACAAAACGAAGGGCAAACCCAAAGAGGAAGGGATGCGAACCTTCGGACGGATCTAACCGATGCGATCCTGCGCTATGCTAATCTGACCGGGGCGGACCCGTATCATTCCTTTTAATACTAACTGGTGATTCGCCTAACGACATACCGTACTCTTCACGAATTCATGACTCGCTCAGAAATGATAAGGTTCATAGCTGAAGCGAAAACTTCGTCATTAAGTTCAGACTTAGATAATATCATCTTTTTAAACTTCGTCCACCAAAAAATAGCATCCCCGAAACGGCTATTGGAAATATTATATTCCATCCAACCATTAAAATCCCTTACGGTGTGAATCTCAGGATATTCAAGAGACACGTATGAAGATGGATATTTAAGAGATCTCAGATTATTCTCTTGAATTAACTTGTCAAGCTCTTGAAGACGACTAAAGATCATCTTCGTCAGAACACTGTTAGGGACCGGTGCCTTCTTTTTCGGCTCCCACTCCTCAATCAATTTCTTGGTTGCCTCGAAGTCCATCCTAAAAAATAAAATACAATTTGGTATTGTCACCATGGTGACATCTTCCAAGGTCAGGAAGTTCTGCTCTTGCAGAACTCTGATGTGAGACAAGTTCCCGCCTTGGAGGATGGAATTGGCCAACTTTCGAAGCTGACCCATACCTCCAAAGATGGAATCTGCTTTGGTTTGCGCAATACTATCGAGTTTATAATCGTGGTAAAACATACTCTCCTATACATGGTGTAAAACGGCGCGGAGCGACGCACCAGCGGAGCGCCAACAGCAGGACGCAGCGGCAGCGGCAGCTGTCACTCACTCATTGTAAGTTCAATTATTGAAAGACGTATAGCATCTTCTTGAAGTTCATACAATCTGGAGGATCTTGCACGAGGCCACAATTTCTGCCCTCCAATCGTTAAAATCCAGTATGAAGTTTGAAAATCAATACATTCCGATATGCAAAATTCTTCTCCTCTAAATTTAAAAGTAGTGTGTGAATGAATTTTAAGACGGTTTATGGCGTTTCGTATTACAAGAGAAAAAGCACTCGGGATTTTCTTCATTGGTCATAGGCCATAAAGTGGGTTAATTTCGAATTAAAACTTCCCATATGGATTCATACCATGAATATCAGTCGAAAGACTGCTTTGACTCATGGTTGGTCTTCATATTCACGAAATCATGAAGAGCTTCATCAAGATTAATACCTGTGGCAACGAATTGCCAATTACCGACAGTCCAAAGACCGTTTTTCCGAGTCATCTTGATGGGACCAAATTCAGTAACTAACTTTTCCATAAACCACCATGTATGTATTATATAGATGTGGGGGCAACCTCATTCGGTTTACCCCCATATTTCAAATTCAATTACTAAATCAGAAAGTATTTAGCTTTACCTTTGATACCTTCCATCCGAATTGATCCTTGACTCCGAAGTGTCCGCAACCAGGATTTAACTTCATTCCGGTCACATCCAAGTTGGGTTATGAGGTCTCCCATCCCCACCCCAGCGGCGTGCATTTTCACAGTTTCAAGAACCGCTGACAGTCCTTGCTTGGATTTCGGAGCCTCGTGTTGTCGCTCCGTTATTAGCGGAGGTTGTGACTCGGCGCTGATGCTGGTGGAGAAGTCACCTAGAAGGTCCGCTATAGCAGATTCTACCTGGGACTGAACGATCTCGCGAACGCGCTCTTCCACGACAGCCATAAACCGATTGAACTCAAATGTTACTCTATCCATTTTTCTTCCTTTTGTGTTTCAGACATCGAACAAACGCAAACAAACTGATAATTTTCTTAGTGTTATTGGCGATACCTCTCGGTAAAACCCGAGGAACTACTTGGTGCGACAGGAGGGACTTGAACCCCCGACCCGCTGATTATGCTTACCACTTCGACTTTCGCCGCCCTCTTTCGAGGTTCGTGGTCTGGACTATACCTTGCCTCTCGGCCCTAGCGTCTAGTCTCTACACCTTCCTGATAAATCAGGCTTGGCTCGGGATTGGCATGCCGGTTTCCCAGTTTAGCGTTCCCCGAATTTGCCAGGTTCTACCGGGGTGTTTCGCCCGGCAACCCTACCCATTCAAACATAGGCGTAAAACCTTTAGTCGGAATTGGTCTTAAGTCAGCTGCTACTAACCTACTGAGCTACTGTCGCATGAATTATTGTAAGTGCGGAACTTAATCCCTCGCCAAGCTATGCGGCAAAACGAGAGATCCTCTCAATCGAACCCGGATGCCTTATTATCTTCCTTTCGGTGAAAGAAATTACATCAAACTTAATAACAGTCTCTCACCAGAGCGGGATGACGGGTTCGAACCGACGACATGGAGGTTGGAAACCTCCTGCTCTACCAACTGAGCTAATCCCGCGTTATTTTACTTTACAATGAAGAGTCGCCTTAATTCAGTTCTTAAAAGTCTATCATTTTACACCAATAGCATTCTTTGGTGGCCATGGTGGGACTCGAACCCACACTTTATCGATTTTAAGTCGATTGCCTCTGCCTTTGGGCTACATGGCCAAGTTTACTTAACAATACCGAGAGGGTAACGGCCATGGAGCCGACCAAAGCTCAACCGCTACCCTCTCGGGTCTGCCGCAGAGGACGAGACGTGCTCGTCTCCTGCGATCGGAAGACGCAGCGACCGGGCCGATTTTCGCCGTCGCTTGCCTACAGGACTTTTAAAATTGGAGAATTTTCCCATCCTTCTTGAGGATGACATTTCGCTCCACAGGATCAATTTCAGCATCAATTCCCGCATACTTCTTCATCAAGTAGATATAAACTTCGTCAGTTCTGATGGAATCTTGCATTCCTTCATTGCACCACATATAAGAATCATGTCCTATGATTAGATATGGTGCCCACTCATCGGCTACTTGAATACAATAAAAACCACCATGGCTGAACTCTCCGAGCTTCCATTTTATACCAAGAGGCTCTAAGACGGACTTGGTCATTCCCCTTACATGAGGAGATAAATCAAATAGTCTTGCATTATCAAATTTCATGGGAGGTTCCAAATGCAATCTTTCTTTGAAAACCTCCGCAGCCTCCCGAATGTGCATAAGGGAACTTTACTTAATTCAAAAGATAGCGAAGTTCCTTCAATTTTTCACAACATTGTTCAGCCTGATCAAGGAGTCGATGCCACACCATAGTGGGTTCTCCCAACTCTTTACAATTAAAATAGGCAATACCAGCCACAAATTCCGCTGTCGTGCCTTCGAGATTCATAGTATTCTCAGTAATTTGAATATTATGGATCGTATCAAGATGACCAACGATTTTTCGACCATCCTTCAATTCAACAGTAACCCAGTCCCCATCGTTTATTTTGGATGTTTTTATTGATGCTAACATGTTCTCCCTAACTGCTCATGATGTCAGATAACACTTGCGATCCACAATTTAAGTCAACACTGCTCTCTTCGCAAGCCTCAACCAGAGTTTGATCTCGGCGTACGTTCACCCATTTAAGACATCTTCGGCACCTAAATTGGTATGCTTCATCAGAATAGATAGATTCTCTTGCAGATGCCCAATCATGGTTATTAAAATTTCCTTTTGCCGGGTTGTACTTCTTTCTCTTCTCTAAACTTACATCAACACCTTCGGATTCAAGCAGAGAATCAAGCATGAAGGAAAATTGGTCTTTTTCAACCGTATCTTCCTCAGGGTCTACCGGCTTTTCAGCGTCGTATTCATCTTCTGCAATTTCTGATTGTACTTGTACATGAGTACCCTGATTAAGAATCAGATCTTCTTTCTTGGCTTCCGGTTTGCTAATGCCGAATAGATCATCCATTTCTTTGCTAAACATGTAAACCTCGCTCTCTCCGTGGTACAGACGCGGAAGAATCGCAGACTGTCACCCTTTATATTTCACCATCATCATCTTCGATTACATAATCGTGATGGGTTAGTTTTATTTTATTCTTGGTGCGTTCTAAATCTAAAAGATATAAAGTATATTCTAATGCAGACACTTCTGTTTTTCTCTCTTCTAAGTATTTTCTAACCCTTCCCTCATCCCAGTATTTCATTTCCGGCACCCCGTACGGGACTTGAACCCATTTACATGATTTGAAAGGACGCTGGCCTGACCGGGTAGTCTAACGGGGTACATTCCTTTACTTTACTGTTTCTTTTTATAAGGCAAAGGCGCCTCACCATTCCGAGCTAATTTACATACTTCTTCGTGCCCCAATCGGGCAGAATCCTCATCTTTATATTTAACCGTAAGTAACTCCGTTTTATTACTTACGGTTACGAATTCATGAACTTCTAAAATGCTCTCCATCCGTGGATTTTCATAATTATTAAAGAAAACCATAGTCTCGTAAGGATAACTAAGATTAATAGATAATGATGGAAGGAAATTCGTAGAAACGAGATAAAATACCCCGTTGCATAAAATGTCATCTTTCAGGTTCATGATTCCATCACATTCTCGATCACCAGTTCATCCGTCGCTTCTTGAAAGGCTGCGAACCAAACTTCACGTGAAACCTTAGAAGTCCACTTACTTTTCATGATATCCTTGAATTTGGTTTTGATCCGTTCGACCATCACGTCTTCTAGATATAATTTGGCTTCGGTTTCCTGAATAGTGGTGACCGATGCAGGCACAATCCAGAGCCTCCATACCGACCCTTCACCATGATTTTTGCCCGGGTCCCAATTATGCGGTTCTGACATTCCTTTGTTGCAGTCGGAACAGAACCCGTAAACTTTGCGAGACATTAGCCATGGTGAGGTATTGACACCCGAAGAATACGTGACTCTATAAAAATGTCTTGATTTTTTACGACAAAAATCAATTTCCGGGGTGCCATTTTGTCTTTTCGTTCCGCGATCAACATTCTTAAAACAGCGCATCTTTTTCTCCTATGGATGCATTTACTTCATCAAATCATCGGAAATAATATTCAATTTGTTAATAATATCTGGAGATTTCTCTTGCAGCAGGGGAATTAAGATATTGCGAACCCACACCCTAAGAAATTCTTCATTATTATTAGAAGGATCTTCTGCACATGTCAGATCCCATCGTTTAGCATATCCCAGGATATCTTGCTTACTTGCCTTCAAGAGGGGTCGAAATAAGGCCAAATGAGTATCCCGCACAGGGATGTATTGGATTTCCGGAAGAACCGCTAAACTTCCAGCAGAAGTCGCTCGCATCATTCGAATGAGAACAGTTTCTGCTCTATCATCTCGATGATGGGCAGTTACCAGATTCGCCCCAATTTCATATGCCTTATTCCACAAGGCACAATAACGACCTTCTCGAGCTCGGGCTTGTAAATTGCCACCCTTCTCGATAGTGATTCTTTCTCGAATGAACGGGATGGACTCATGTCGGCAAAGCGATTCTGCTGAATCCAGTTCAGAATCCGCCTCCGGTCGGAGTCCATGATTCACACCCATGGCCCATATACGGTGTCCCTGGGCTTTCGCGACGTGAGAAAAGCCCTTGATTAACACTTGACTATCTGAGCCGCCAGAGACGGCCAAGAGAAAGCGGAAAGGGCCATCGAAGTGCCTCTTCAGAGCAGCTTCAATTTCCTGATTGATGATGGCCCTCCCGCTCATTTTTATTAGGCCTCCCCGATCGTTCCGAAAGTCTCAGCCGCCACCCGTGGTCCTTCACCACGAACAATCACTGACATGTAATTGCCTGGCACTCCAAACATGTCGAAGAATGACTGGGTTAGAGTACCTCTTGCCATCAACGGAATATGCTTAGCATCCTTGAGGGCTGCAATTTGTTCGTCCGAGATACGCGATCCAGATCGGATCTCGGTAGCTCGCGACATCTGGTGAATCACCAAGATGAGGTTTTCGAATTCCTCATCACTGCAGACAACGCTCGTCATGGTCCAAGGACCCGGATCTCCATTTGGGGAAGTTTCATGAAAGACATAATCGTGTAGTGTTGCCATGTGTTTACCTGTGTGTGTGCGCCCACCAGGAAGACGCAGCGCGCGCGCCGACTGTCACCATTCTCTTCAGAATATGTAAATATATGTATGTCAGAGTTTGACCCAATGCGCAAACTTTTCTGCGGGAAGATTGTCTGGGATACTTGTGTCAGCTATCACCACCATTTTGTCAGGATCCCACATAATTTGTCCAATGGCCTCCTGAACAACGGAATCTGCCATACAGGCCCCCGTAACTATTATGAAATCTCCCGGATTGTAACTCGACCAGAATGAATTCAAAATAGAGTCGTCCAGGATTTCAATATCCAGAATGCGAGGCTCCTTTCCCTTTTTCCAAGCCTCCTCCTTGGCCATCATTTCTGCAGCATTCTGAGATACTGCCGTTAGCAGGATCGGCTTTCCGAAAATAATTTGATCACTAAGCGTCGTCATGCGGACCTCCACCGGACAGACGCAGCGGCAGCGGCGACTGTCGTCACCGCTTCATTACATGCTGTATTTGAGCTTTGGGAATACAATTCTCCATCCTTGTAGCGAGATCCCCATCCATGTTTTCTCTCAGGAGATCTTTCCAAATATTAAGTTCATCCGGAGATAAAACCGACACATTCTTGATCAAATCCTCGATTTTGTCTTTCATGAATTTTCGCCTTCCTTCATAAACCGGGCAACTTCAAGCAATCTACGTATGGCGCTATCCTTTTGTGATAGTGCCATACTCCAATGATCACGGCAGTCTTGAGACTTCTCGTAAATCTGCGTGTCTACGGTGCGTGGGTACAGAACGAAGTGTTCATTGACCACATTTTCGGCATCCAGAAGGCCCATAAGAGCAACCTCAACATCCTGTGTGGTATTTGGGAATGTACGTACATTCTTCTTCTCTACCTCAATTTCCCTCCGAAGATTCGCCACGGCAACTTCCAAAATTGCCAAGTTCACGTTCAGGTTATGATCGTTCATATTTATTCCACTCTGGTTTTTTAATCGGGGTGTTAAATTATGATTAGGTTAGCGGCTTTAGTAGAAAGTCTCTTCGGCAAATTTGGGACCAGTGATATTGCAAATGCATTCTGGGGGATGGCATTCGACTGGGCTGATAAAAACCGTGCTTCCCTGCGGGTAAGTGTTCGTAAAACTGCCGGTGAGATTCACAAAAGATCAGTAACAGACGATGAAGCTGATGATATTGCAGACCACATAATATATTACATACTGGAAAGAATAGACGTTTCGAACCCCATGGCCAATTCTCTTAAGCAGAAGTTAGAGAATCTTGGTCCAAGGGACGATAAAGAAGACATCATATTAGAATTTGTGAAGTCATACTTGAATGAAGATCGTCTTTCTACTCTCTGGGACAGAAACGAAATCGAAGGATATTTAGACCGGGAAAAGCACCCTGTGCTACGCCAAGTATCCAGCATGATTACGAATCTAAAGAAGATGGAAAGTAATCAAATGAAAAAGTTCGCTTCAATCTTAAAGCATAACTGATGATTACTTCAGCTTACCGGCCATTTCTCTAAATATATGGCATATGCAAGTGAAATTAATGTGTCCGAAAGCGGCTTGCAGATGCCGCTTTCGGACACATTCCGCTCAGAATTCCGAATCTTTGAATGAGTGACCCTTGACGCCGACCATGATCGCCCTGGTCAGCTGCGCCCCCTCCCATTCAGCCCCGGTCAGATCCGCCCTGGTCAGGTCCGCCCTGGTCAGGATCGTGTTGCTCAGGTTCGCGAAGGTCAGGTTTGTGTCAACCAGACACGCCCCGCTCAGGTTCGCGAAGGTCAGGTTTGCAAAGTGCAGGTTTGCTCCGCTCAGGTTCGCGTTGAGCATCCACGCATCGCTCAGGTTCGCAACAGGAAGACGCAGCGAGTGCGCCGACTGTCGCGAATTTTTCGAACCCAAAAACTCTGTGTCTTTCGACTGATATTGTTACCTTCTAACTATATACGGGTGGTTAGGTTCGCGTTGAGAATATGGCGACAAGGCGAGTTACCATCGATTCATGTCCGCCGACAGCTTCAACCTCATTGATATACCTGTCCGATTCTATTTCGGACCAGTTGATCTGTTCGCCTTCCACGGAGGCGTACACCATGGTCTCCCATGGATATTCCAATGGATCGTAGTGATCATTTCTGACCTTATATGTTGTTACCACCGCTTCCCCCGTGGGGGATGCACTGGTATTAATAAACGTTTTCATTTGTTCTGCCTGTCGTTCCACATGCTTGATTGGTTGCCCGCTTTGACTCACCATCCACGATTTCTCCGTCAGCCACTTTTTAATCATGGCAGAATGCCCAGCTGCAGCTACTTGTTCGTCCACATAACTGACAAGCTCGAGATCGAGGAAATTGAGGGCTTCGTCCGTGAGACTGGAGTCACTTCTTCGGCACGAGATCGAAGTTTAGCCGGAGATACTCGAGCATGTAGTGGAGGTCGGCGGCATCGCTCTCGACCGTGGTGCGGCTCTTGTGGGCCGTGTGGGTGAGGCCATTGGCCATCTTGCAGGCCTTCTCGAGGCCTGCATCGTGGAGGTCGGGATGGAGGTGGGACTTGTCGTTGCTCATGGTTCTACCCTAGCTGCTATGGCCCGCCGCAACAGGAAGACGCAGCGAATGCGCCGACTGTCGCGAATTTTTCGAACCCAAATATTTATGATATATGATACGAAGTCATGCCATCCTTCGCGAACCGTGCGGCAGTGCCTTATGGATGGGTGAAAATATTCTAGTTCAATTGCAAAACTTCAAAAGAATCGGGTCCGGTCGAATAAACAACCTTCCGGACTCCACGACGACGAAGCATACGCTCACAGTTATGGCATGGTTTAGCCATTGCCAAATCCCCATTCCTAGACGCTCTCGCCACCCAGACGATAGCGCCAACATCAAGTTTGGAACAAAGCCGGGTTTCCGCATGAATCATCGCACACTTATCTCGTGCGGCACCATTATAACTAGAAACAAAAGCACCATCTGCCCGAAGCCCTAAGGCACCAACCCAGAAAGAACGTTCATCCTTCCTCTTGGAGCCGAGACGAGCTGCCTGCTCCAGCAGGCCCAGGTCTTCTTTTCGCGACATATCAATAATGTTTCACAAGTCGCGCATTCACTATTCCGAGTTCCAGTACTCCGAAGTTTGTGTCAAATCGGCAAGCGATAATGTCGCCGTGATATTCTATCATTTGTCCTTCACGAACCCTCAGCGTCTGCTCGTCATTCGAAAGACGCAAGTAAATATCCGGGACGGATACTATTGCCTCGTCCATGTCTGCAGTGATTTTCCCTGAACGGCTCACATTTACCACGTAGCTGTTCAGATGAGCTTCGTGCCCTGTGAGGGCTTCACAAGCTTTTTCGGCTTGGAATCCGGTAAGCTTACGCATTCGGAATTCTGAACGAATTTGGAAATATTCCGATGTAGTAAGTACCGAACTCGCCTTGGCTAACGGATCGATGAAAAGGATTGAAAATGCTAGAACGGCTGCTGTTGCGATCTTCTTCATAATTCCTCCAGAAGATTAGAATCTTCGCGCCCTCGGGTGGACTCGAACCACCGACCTGTCGCTTAGAAGGCGAATGCTCTATCCAATTGAGCTACGAGGGCAATTTTTGGTTTTCATTTACCGCGAACGTAAAACCAATAAAACCGTACTCCGTCCAATTAGGACGAATACCATGTTCACGAGCGGGATTTTAAAATCTCATCCAGTTCTCGGGTTCACCTGAAGAAATGGCTTTTTTGGCCTCTTCCTCGGTTTCGAAGTAGATAGACTCCCGAGAGTAGGGTCCACAGTAACAAGCTGTTCCGAGGTACCACCCCGCGCCGGAACGGAGCGGTTGGAGGACCAGCTTAATATTACAACTGCCGCAGGTATCAGCGGCTCCAGACAGTATAGTTTCGCCTGCAATCATTTGTGTTCTTCCTGTGTGTGTGTGCGTCTCTCGGGTAGACGCTGCGCGCGCGCCGACTGTCACCATTCTCTTCAGAATATTTCTCCATCAGGACATTTTTGGGTCATTTATTCAAAAGGTGTCGATTCAGCAAATGCTGAAAAGGGCGGATTTCAAACATGGCTTCCTGAACCATTCTCACCCAGGTAGAAGAATGGAAAAAATTGGGTCCAGGTTTTTCCAGGAAATTCCAGAACCCCAGGAAATCGGTATTATGTCCGATTTTCCGATTCATCCGGTCGGTCGGATCTACCCAGGGGTTTGTCACCATCCATGATGGTCTGCCTCTTCGAATTTGAAAAAGACAGGGTTCCCAGTCCAATATATGACACATACTGGACGAAAATAATATATTATTTCGGTTTAAATCTCCATGCACTAGACCGAAATAATAAGCTAAATCCAAAGATTTGGCTAGGCTGATTTTTTGCCTAGAGGACAACTCACCATAGTTTATTTTTTCGCCGGGCGAGCGAGAAGATTCCCTTACTACATTATCCTTCAATACAGTAAATTTTACTTGAACAGGAATCCTGACCGAAATCTTTTCAATCACGGCGATTCTATCTAGAACTTGGTCCCAAGGGCAAAGAAGGTCTTCTCTTTTATAAGATTTTTGGAAGATCAACCGAGCTTCCTTAGTTTATCATTCAATTCTTCAATTTTATCTCGCAAAAATTTGCGCATCGCCTGATTGGCTTTCGACTCTTCCTGGAACGTTAAGTCGTTCTTTACGTATCCGTGTCCCACGATGTGATAACCATCGGGGTCACTACGGATTGCATCCGAACGCTTCACTTCTTCTTTTGACGAGTCGATAAACCAAAGCTTCATTTTATATGAACTTTACAAGTCCGTTTATTATGACCGAGTTCGTAACAAATCGAACATCGATTGAAGCCGATTTGGGTTCTCGGCGGACTTGAAATTCGCATCCTAGAATTCTTCTTTTTAAAGAATTCCGGGGGTTTGGGTCTGCAAGTTTCCATTATGTCGATTTCAAGACCCAAAACGAATAAAACTTTTCGAAATACAAGTTCGCTGATTGATTCTTGTCGAAGCATTCCACGAATTCTTGCAGAAGTCACACCGACTCTGCGAGCCAAATCGCTCTTGGTCCAATTTAGATCTTTTAGCCTGAAATCAATGACCTCTGAAAAAGTAAAATTTTGATTCAAATTACTACCATTTGGGAATACGTTTCCAAATGTAATGATAGCCTTTCTCACCCGGTAAATTACAACGGCAAAGACTCCCACTGTATTTGATACAATATATCAGCATGCCGTGTCAAATATGTGCTATATATTTGACACGGCATTCGGCGGAAGAAGAGGGATTCGAACCCACGGTGGGTTTCCCCACGGCTGATTAGTAATCAGCTGCCTTAAACCACTCGGCCATTCTTCCTAGTATCAGCCGTAATTTCGGACGATGTGGAAGTTCCACCATTTGAGAGGTCGGAACCTTCGCAAACGGTCGGAAAGATCCATGATCGTCCGAAGCGGGACATTATGAATGTTCCGATCGGAGCACAGATCCACATCAGCGTCGATTCGGATGATGCGGGAATCACATCCAAACGCGTTGGCGAGCGCCATGTAAGGCGCGCATTCAAGCTCAGTGGTGTTTGTATTATCAATGATCACCTCTGGGGCACCAGAGGTTACAGCTTCTACTGCTCTCTTGAAGCAGTTCCCATGAGCCCATGATAGCTGCGTTTTATCGAATTTGTAAACCCCATTCACTTCAAAGAAGTGTTCGGAGCTACAAATTACGGCGTTCTGAAAGTGGGCTTTCGTGTAATGGGTTTTACCTGAGCCAGGAAGACCCTGCATAATGTATAATTTAGTCATAACCTATTTTACAGACCAAACTGGTAGTAGAATTTTCTCTTTCTAGTATCCATCATTAAGTGAGGTATATGGAATATTGAGAAAATATTCCATATACCTCACTTAATTTTTCACAAATTCTAGGCCTCAGTTGATTTCTATGACCTTCCCCTCTTCCAAGAGTACTATATACTCTTTCTGGCCGAATCCGCAGAAAGTAACGGTATTCCTTTCACTATCATGATGCCCTATATAGAAGAAAGGTATATTATACCTCACTCTAAGATAGTCTAATGAATCTTGATTCATGGGATCCTATTTCTTAGAATAGGCTTAATCCTCACAATTTCTCTTTCGAGAATATATGGCATGAATGCTAGAAATTCATGCCATATATGTTTCACTTGCCGATGAATGCGAGTCCAGTTAGAATGATGCCTCTTTCAGTACCAATTAATCACTTGATCAGGTTTTATTTTTCCGGGTGTGGTGGGTTGGGGATCGAGCAAGAGATATGGCATAAATTTTAGAAACCTATGCCATATCTGTGCGTGTGTGTTTGTTGTGTGGTGCTATGGGGATCGGTCTCGCTACCCATCTCCATTCAAGTTTGGCTCGCTTTGATCTCAAATCTCGATCCTAACCCAGGGGTCTTCCGCCTGGGTTAGGATCGAGCAAAATATATCCTAGGGGTTCAAGCGAATCCTGCCACCCATCCGGCGACTTCTCGGCCTTGGGCAGACATGACGATCCCATTGATTCGAATGAGTGCCAATGGGTTCCGATGTAAAAGTTCTCCCCGTCCACCGTCAGAGCAAGATGGAGTGCTTCTCCTCGAGCCAGTGTATCCCCCCTAGGAATGCTTCGAATTTCTTTTATAGTTCCTCCAAATGTATGGCATAAATGTTAGAAATCTATGCCATACATGATGTGTGTTTGTAGGGTGGTGCTTTGTTATTTAAATATCAAGTAACCGGATATTTAAATAACAGAGCACCACCACCCTTTCGGATGGTGGTGCTCAGGTTCGCCCGGTTCAGATGGGCCGGTCTTGCGACCGGCCCATCTGAACCTCCTCCTCAGATCTCGGGGGAGATCACCCGGGCCTGGTCTCGAAGCGCGGGATCAGCTGCCATCAGCTGGTCTCGAACCACGACCAAGGTGGCCTTGCTGTAACGTGTGCCCACCAATGTTGCGTAACCAAGCATCCCATGCTTGGTGGTTGCAAACCGGATCCCATCGGCCTTGAGCTGCCCGAGTGGCTTGCCATCCTTGTCCGTTGGGACCTTTAGATCTCCCTCCCAGGCCTTCTCGAAGGCCTGGGCCGGTTCCTCACCAGCGGTGGTGAGTGCCTCGAAGGAGGCCATGATTTGGGAGGCGATGCCAGTGCTCGCGAGAGCGTGGCTCGACATGAACCCCCTCCGGTTCTTACTTGTGGTCTCTTTCGAGGCCACCTCGTCTTGTGTCTGGAGGAGGAAGGTCAAGAGGAAGACGCAGCGCGCGGCGGCATCGTCGTTCGAGACTCTGTGCCGCAATTCTTCGACCCCGATGAAGGGCCACTGGCGGAAGCCAGGGGAAGGGACCTTGATCTGGACGAGGTTGTTGATGAGCATGGAAATGGTCTTGATGTTGTTGTTCACGGTCGGCTCCAATGCAGGTGAAGGTGAAATGTCCGAAAGCGGCACCTGCAAGCCGCTCTCGCATCAGGAGGACGCAGCGCCCGGTGCAGCTGTCGCTGCGACCGGATCACCGCTCCCTCACACAAGGAGGACGCAGCGCCCGGTGCAGCTGTCGCTGCGACCGGATCACCGCTCCCTCACACAAGGAGGACGCAGCGCCCGGGGCAGCTGTCGCTGCGACCGGATCACCCCGTCTCCCTCACAAGGAGGACGCAGCGCCCGGGGCAGCTGTCACCCAGTGACAATCTCCATCCCCCTATATATATAGGGGGATGGAGATTGGGTGAAAATTGGTATACCCCCCTATATATATAGGGGGATGGAGATTGGGTGAAAATTGGTATACCCCCATATGTATAGGGGGGATGGGGTATAGGGAAAATTAGGTAGGGATCAGTGAACCCCTTTGGGAGGGGAAACCGTGAGCCTGGTAAAATGGGGGGTCCCCGGTGAAAATTGGGTACGATTCAGTTTACACGGTAGTGGTCCCGTTTCAAACATATCTGGGTATTTGACATCACGATAAAAAACGGTCCCATTTCAAACATATCTGGGTATCCTGAATGCTAATAACTGGGTATCATGAATGCTGATACAAGTGGATTCCACCCTAGAAATGTTTAACTTGTAACTCCGCATTCATAACGATCCTGACGTATTCAGGTATTTGCGGAATTAAAGTGGTCCCATTTCAACCATATTTTGGAATGTAAAGCCATAATATCCGGGTTTTTAAAACCGGTTATGCTTTATCTCTTTAAATGATAATCCTGAAAGTTCATCCAAAAATCTGAATATATCGAGATAAACGACTCTAAATAAAAACCTTTTTGGAGAAGAAATTAAACGGGAAATTCTTTTTTGGGTCCCCCTTCCCACATTATACATTATGTAATTTCATTTTTGTTCTATCACAGAACATCCTGATATTGACGCTTCACAAGCATGCTTTTTAAGTGTTTATGGGTCCCGCAGTTTAAAATCACCGGGTCAATCAGTATGGTGTGTAGATTATATGGAGGCAGTAAATGAAAGAATTTCAAATATGGAGTGAAGGTTTTAGTATGGGCAATAAAATCACACGAGCTAGTTATATGGGGATTTCTAGAGGTGCTTCCTTTCATGAAGCGTGTGATTATTTTTTCCGAAAAAATCCTCGTTATAATTCGTCAGACATTACTCATTGGGGATGCAGGCTTTTCGAGGATGAAAAATCTGCTAGAAGCCGATTTGGGTGATCGTCAAGTCATTTGTTCCAACATATCTTGAGCCTTATCGGACATCTCACCTTTACCTTTACCTTTACCTTTTTTCTGGTCTCTACGGTTTACCTTTTTTAGCTCTTTCTTTTCCTGGTTCACTTGAGTAGTAGTCATTACCGTATTTTGGCTAGGTCGAGCCATATTTTTACATAACGGACAATATACACCAGAAGTCTTCACGGTATCCAGGTACACTTGGAAATCAGCGTTACATTTTTCACATTTATAATCCCACAATTTCATAGCAAGTCTTTTTGACGTCGCATTCCTAAAATTGTAAGTTTTACCAAGTAACTCGATAGAACGTCGAAATTCATCCATACAAAGGCTCACCATTAAGGGTGTAACCTTCCGAATGGATTTAACCGAACACTTCATTCGGACCATTCCTGATTCACATGAGTACCAAGAACGTTTAAAATTAGAACTTTCTTGGTTTCGGGGTAGCGCGGCTGAACCTTATTTATTAACCGTCGCCCAAATATGCAGAGCAACAGTCGATATACCTCGAATTATTCGCGGATCAGCAGGTTCCAGTCTTGTCGTCTACGCCCTCGGGATTTCAGACATTGATCCCGTTCATTGGAACATTGAGCCAGAACGGTTCTTCCATCCCCGACGACATTCTCTTCCCGATATCGATTTAGACTTCCCCGACAATCGTCGTGACGAAGTCTTCGAACGCATCTACAATTTATTTCCCGGAAGAGCAGCTCGAATCTCTAATCATTCTCAATTTTCCGACGCCGGGTCCATTCGACAAGCCGTTCGGTTTCTCGGTTATCGACACCATTTACCCAGTAAATTCCTTCTTTCCGACGTCGTTCCCGGTCTTGAATCTCGCGCCGTCGAAATCGCTTCAGAGTTACGACACCAAGTCTACAACATATCGCTTCATTGCGGCGGAGTCGTCGTTTTCGACCACCAGGTTCCACCACATCTTCTAACAGATTCCCCCCGACAAATTCGACTCGATAAGTTGGAAACCGAACATCATCAATTTATGAAAATCGACATTTTATCTAACATTTCGCTCACCCAACTCCACGCAATATCGGACGCTCCCTTTTCCTCATATTCTGAAAAGGACGAACTCACATCCCGTCTCTTATCTAGCGGGCGTTCTCTCGGCATCACTCAAGCGGAGTCTCCCGCTTTCCAGAAGCTCCTTCGAGCACTTCGTCCTAATTCTCTTCCAGACGTCGTTCTCGCTATGGCTCTCATTCGTCCAGCATCCGCTTGGCGAGCCCACAGGCGCGATTTTCTTAATCAGTGGCATCAAAATAGAAGAACTTCTCTCATGGTTTATGAGGACGACGCTACGCAGGTAATATCACGCCTCACAGGTTTACCAGGTCCTGAATCCGATGAAATTCGCCGCGCCTTTATAAATCGTCATCTGGAAATAACCAAAACATTAAGAGACAAATTAGAATTAACAGAAGAAGGTAACGGGATAATCCAGGATATAGAGGCTTTTCGCACATTTTCAATGTGCAAGTCTCATTCAGTATCTTACGGGCGAGTTGTATGGGCACTCGCATATCATAAAGCCCACAACCCCTCCGCTTTTTGGTTATCCACCATCAACCATGCAAAGTCCATGTGGCGTGATTGGGTGCACATTGAAGAAGCGAAACTGTCAGGACTCGACATAAAGCCGGGGAAAAAACCCTTCATCCTATCCGGTTCTACTTTATATCCTTCGGGATATACACCAACACTTTTCCTTCCGGATCCCCTTTGGGAGCTTAAAACTTACGGGATGTGGTCCGGCAATACGTTTCCAGCCGGATGTGGTCACAGTTATGATGAGACTCGAATCTCTTTCAAAGGAATAATCGGTACTTCTCGAATTTTAAAATCAAAAGATGGAGACGCCACTACATTTGTTACCATTGGGACTTCTCCCGGCGTATACCGCGATCTAATCTTAGAGGGAGCGATCGATACGACTCGCCGGAACTTTATCGAAGGTACCGGGGATTCGTATGTAACAAATGGGAGTGAATCTGTTAAAGTAACTCATTACGAGTTATCATGATACCTTCATAGTAACAACGCTGTTACTCATCTGCGATGCAGTAGCAGTCGGCCAACTCGATTTGACCGATAGTTTGTCACCAGCAGTTACAGATAGGGTGGACACCAAATTCGAACCGGAGGCAGCGTTACCATTAGCCGATAAAGTAATACTGCTTGTAGTGGTTTCATTTGTAACCGTATAAGTAAATAATACGGGAGCACCAACAGCCGACAGAGTAGAAGTGTTGTGTTTTACATAAAATTTATCAAGCGTGCACGATATGGGACTTATTAATTGTAAATTGTTGGTGCTGGATGCTGCGTCCGATGAACCTCCGAATCCAAGATAATAAGTCCCTGTAACGACGTTACTGGGAACCGTTCCGCCCGCTAGCAAAATAGATCCAGGAGCTGAAGCACCAGTAGGCCCAGTAACAGAAGGTCCTGTCGTACCTGTAGCCCCAGTAGCACCAAATCCTGTAGGACCAGTCGAACCTGTAGCCCCAGTATCTCCAAATCCCGAGGGTCCGGTTGAACCTGTAGCCCCAGTATCTCCTGCAGTCCCCAATCCTACCGGACCAGTCGCACCTGTGGGTCCTGAATCACCTGTAACAGAAGTACCACTGATACCAGTGGGTCCTGTGGAACCTACAGGACCCGTCGATCCCATATCACCTGTTACAGAAGCGCCGGTCGCGCCGGTCGCACCTGTGGGTCCTGAATCACCTGTAACAGAAGTACCAGTGGGTCCCGTGTCTCCAGTGGATCCTGTGTCTCCAGTGGATCCTGTGTCTCCAGTGGATCCTGTGTCTCCAGTGGATCCTGTGTCTCCAGTGGATCCTGTGTCTCCAGTGGATCCTGTGGGTCCTGAATCACCTGTAACAGAAGCACCAGTCGCACCAGTAGTTCCAGGTCCTGTGGGTCCTGTAAATCCGCCCGGACCAGTTGACCCAGTGGGTCCTGAATCACCTGTAACAGAAGCGCCGGTCGGTCCTGTAACAGAAGCACCAGTCGCACCGGTAGTTCCAAGTCCTGTGGGTCCAGTCGGTCCGGCAGACCCTGTGGATCCGGTTATGGAAGTACCTGAAGCACCAGTCACCCCCGTATCTCCCGTCGCTCCAGTAACAGAAGCACCTGATGAACCGGTTGGCCCTGTTGGTCCGGTATCTCCCAGACCTGTAGCACCTGTAACTCCCGGTATTCCGCTGGATGATACTCTATTGCCTAAAGGAATGAGAATTCCAGGTAAAGCATTGAAATATGTGGCTAAGTTTTTTACCGTTATTTGAACAGATGAATCGATAGTTTCTACCTGATATGACCCAGCGTCCTCTATATATAAAGCTTCGCCTGGAGAAGTCCAGTCAGTTCCGTTTAATTGAATAGCTACATCACTAAATTCAAGTGGAGTCGTAAAAGCAGCTGTTAAATAGTCAACCACTGAAATCCCTGCGGGACCCGTTTCTCCTGTGGCTCCAGTATCACCAAAACCAGCGGGACCTGTTGGACCCCCTGATGGACCGGTAGGTCCCGTTAATCCTATGCCTCCGGTAGGTCCGGTACCTCCAGTGGAACCCGTTACTGACGGACCAGTAGATCCTGTGCTACCTATCTCTCCAGTAGACCCCGTATCTCCTAAACCTGTAGGTCCTAAAGGCCCTGTGCTACCTATAGCCCCCGTTTCCCCCGTGGCTCCAGTATCACCAAGTCCTGTAGGACCTGTCGCACCCGTGTTTCCGATCGGCCCTGTAGGACCCGTAACGGTATTTACGAAGCTTGTGGATCCTCTATTAATAATCATTACATTTTATTTTGATTATTAATGACCTATAGTCCGTATTATACCTGTATTGCTACGCATCTCCATCCAGAGGAAATAGTGTCATATATAATTATCGCTCCTTCATTACTATCTAACTGTCTATTATTATTCATGTAAAATCTATTGGATTCTGAGGAATTAAGATCATTATCCGATAAAGTAATACTACCAGATCCTGAATTTAATATTATGATTAACTGGTTAGTAGCTGGAGATGGAGCTTGAATTCCTGTTAAATTAATGGTGGTGGATGCACTAATCCGTAAAAAGCTGCAAGTTGATAAACCGGAAGGGTCATAATTATTCGTATTAGACGACAACACAGGAGGAGTCACAACACCACCAAGAGAAAATCCACCTGTGAAATTAACACTTTGTGAAAAGGTTCCACCAGAGAAACTAGACCCTGTAACGCCAGTCGGTCCAGTTACGCCCTGCACGCCAGTCGGTCCAGTTACGCCCTGCACGCCAGTGGGACCTGTGTCTCCAGTTACGCCAGTGGATCCTGTGTCTCCAGTGGGACCTGTGTCTCCAGTTACGCCAGTGGGACCTGTGTCTCCAGTTACGCCAGTGGATCCTGTGTCTCCAGTTACGCCAGTGGGACCTGTGTCTCCAGTAGGTCCTGTATCTCCAGTGGGTCCTGTGTCTCCAGTTACGCCAGTAGGTCCAGTTACGCCAGTAGGTCCTGTGTCTCCAGTGGGACCTGTAGGTCCCGTGTCTCCTGTAATCCCTTGATTACCAATAGGGCCTGGAGATCCAGGAATTCCCTGCCTACCTGTCGGACCAGTAACCCCAGTGGAACCTGTAGGACCTCCAAATGGTCCGGTAGGACCAGTCGGACCTGGTATATATTCTTTGAACGCAAGATTGCCTTCTATAGTTGTATCAGTTCCTCTTTTAATAATCATTTACATATGTTTTTTTATAAACAATTCACTTCAGATCATTATTTATTAGTTTATTAGTATGTAGGCACATACTTAACTTATGCTTTATGAAATCATTCTAAGGTAAGTTCGATCAATGAAACATAAATCATATGCAAGATTCTAGTCCGACTAGTTCTTAGTAAACCCCGGAACTCCTTTTACATATTTATTCTAGATTAATCATAATAGAAAAGTCCCGAGTATTTATAATAAATTAGGGAGAATTAGGGATATTGATTCCCATTTGTTTCAAAGCGTCCACCAATACTCTTAAGTTTTCTTCTACTGAGTTATTCTTAATATCTGGAATGCCTATGCTTTCTAATCCAGCCCTCTTCTTCACTTCTGCACTGGCTACATTAACAATATCTAGAAGTTCATCATCGGGTATAATAGACATATTAGCTTTTAAAGATTCTAGGATCATATTTTATTGTACATTAAGAAATGGTTATTGTTATCAAATTGGACTCAACCGGATTGTAATTAGAATTACCATTAAATTCGCATTTCAAGGATTGATTCATATCCCAGGATAATGAAGAATTATATTTCACCATTATAATTTCTGGATTCTGATTTACCAGTCTTGTTTCTAACTTCCTTCTAGTCATTCCCTGTAATGATGTTACCTCGACCGTATAAGGAATTTCTAAATCATGTATTAAATTGATGGTAATCCATTCATTGGTTGAAATTGTGGTCTTATTTGGCGAGATAGTGATATTCTGGTTTCCCTTGGAGACGTTAACGTTAAAATATTTTTTTGATTTTAAAAATGTGAATAAATCATCATCACCTGGATAGAAAGATACTGAATAATCCTGACTTCCAGCATCTTTTGGAATGTATGTTAAAGAAGCACTGTTATTTATCAAAGCTATTCTAGGTCCATCATTCAATCTAACTTCTCCTTTTACGCTTATCGGTATTTCATTAAACAATGATACAGCTGTCACATTAATTACGTATGGAGACTGAACTTCCGGAATCATCATCGGTGTAATCTGAAATTCTACAGATAATTTAGGGGATGAATCGAAAACATATTGACCATATATAGGAAATTCATGATCGTATAATGTAATATTATTCCAAATCCAGGAATTTTTCAAATCAACCTTTTTAAATTCCTCTGCGGCATTTATTTCGTTTAAACTAGCGATTTCTTTGAACGCGTAGGCTGGGATGCTGTCTGTTACTAGTAAAACTGAGTATTGATTTTCTGCGATTCTGTCTACTCTAGATACATGTACTTTGGATATTATTTCATCTTGTAATTGATATCCCTCTAAATACCAGTTAGTAACGAGTCCATTTTTAAATAATTTTATTGCGTTTTGTTCGGCAGTCTTGGAGTCTAGAGCAGATATGAGTATGCTAGCTCTAGCAAAGTATTTTTTACTAAATACAGTCAATACATAATTATTCATAACAAAATATCCGATAAAAATTCCGACTTGGATATTTTTATGTAATATTTTGATGTAATATTTTGTGTGGAAAGACACACTACACTTGATCAAAATTACCATAAATACGCTCCATCAGAATGTCTAAACCCCAAAGAATGGTTCGAAAAGGCATTCCAGTTCGGTCATGAATATTATGGTTCAGAAATAACTAGAGCTAGTGCAGTAGATTTTAAAAAGGTTTCCCCCAGTTTATTCTTCTCAGAATATATCTGGGTAGTTCATGCGACAGGCTTTTCAGCAAAAGCAGTTAGTAAATTTATCGAACGTCTGTCGAAAGCATATGGGGAGTATGATACACTAAGCCAAAAATCCATAGAAGAGGCACTAATGATAGTAACTCCTGTCGTGAATAACCCTCCTAAAATTAGAGCCATATGGGAGACATCAAAATTACTTAATCATGGCATTATACTTATGGGTTGGGAGGAGTTCAAAAATACTAAATTAAACGACCTAGAAAAACTGCAATCACTTCCATATATAGGAAAAGTAACTAAATATCATTTAGGCAGAAATATTGGAATGTTAGATTGTGTAAAACCAGATTTACACTTAGTGAGATTGAGGAAAAAATTCGGGTACGAATCTGAAATAGAAATGATAAGAGATATGTCTATGGGTCACGAATTACCACTAGGAATCGCTGATATGATTGCTTGGTACTATGCTTCTACCTTTGGAACCAGCCATATGAAAAATAAAGGAGACCGATAATGAATTATATTTTTGGAATATCTGGATTCGCAGGTATTGGTAAAGATGAATTTTGTAGAAGACTTGTGTCGAATTACGGGGCAACGCATATTGGACTCATAGATCCAGGTAAAAGAACATTGCACGAAATATATGGATTCTCGGAAAAACAGTTATTTGGTCCTTCGAAGTATAGGAATTACGGTGACTTGAGATATCCTAAAGCGCCATTTTTTGAGGAGAAACTCATTAGAACGAACATCAAGAATGAAACAGGCAAACACTTTTGGGTTAAATCTCTAAATTCCCATATCGACAGTCAAGACTGTATTTCAGAAGGAGACCCAAAGTACTGGCTATCTCCTAGAGAAGCATTACAACAAGTGGGGGAACTTTTAAATAATTTATATCAAAATACTTGGATAGATTTAGGATTGAAGACCCATCAAGTATTAGCTGAGGGAGGATATAAATATTCTAGAATGGAAGGGTTAAAAAAAGATAATTCAATACCAAAACCGAAGACATTCATTTCCTGTTTTTCAGATTTTAGACATCATAATGAAATTCATGCTACTAGAAAATTAGAATCTGCGGATTTGAAGACTATTTTAATAAGAATTAAATCCTGTAAAATTCCGCAACCACAACATGATCATAAATCTGAGATAGAACAAACGACTATTCCAGATTCACATTTCGATTTTATCATTCAAAATGACGGTACTCTAATGTTATACCATGAAATGATAGATAAAATATTATATGAAGTATTTAATACTAATCATCTGGAATCTCCTGAATCATCAATGATCAATGGAAGTACTTAGTGATTATCCATTGCAAAAAGGCTATAGCAGCTGCCATGGTTCCCACAGGAATAGTAATTTTTCGAGTCAATCCTTTTCCGGATTGATCAGCCTGATCAATAATCTGCGTTAAAGCTTCAGTTGTGGTTTTCTTAACATGACCTTCAAAGGTCGCCATTCGCGAATCATGTATCACATCGGATGTCATTAGTTTCATTATTTCCTTCGTATGTATATTAAACTGGTTTATTACTTGATTTTTTAGTTCTTCTAAAGCATCTTTATTTTGTATAGCTGCGGCCTCCGCCTTTTTTGAGGCTGCAACCGCTTGATTTAAATCTTCTCTTGTCTTTATGATTTCTTCTTTAAGAGTATCATTGATGTCTAAAATCTCCTTTTTTATAGATTTTAACTCCATGAGTGCAGCTGAAGTCTGAAACGTATTGTCTGCTGACATCTTTGCGAACTTAAATCCTATGTCCGCCTTTTCTGTTAAAACCATTAATTCCACGTGGAAAATTAAATATTCATCATCTTTATATTCTATGCTCATCATCCACCATGCTATTTTATGTTTAGCGCATGAAATAGGCCACAACGTTTTTAGTGGGACACTGTGTGGGGAATAGCCAGTAAGTAATCTTGATAATCTACCCCTAAAGGTTTCGTCCACCAAGCCGAATATACTAGTATTAAGAATAGAGTTTAATTCCCCATTGCACTTTTCTGTTAAGGAGGTATTCACCCAAGTAACAGTTCCTGAAAGACATTCTAACTCAAAGTATGATTTTTCAGAGTATGCCTTGTCTTCTTTAAATAATTCTCTAGATGCATTTGACTCTTGCATTATTCTGTAAAGTATATTAACGATTAAACACTGAAAGAATCATGATTTTAGAAATGAGATGTGAAAAATGCAGAGTATCTGATTATTGTCCTTCGAAGGGTTCGTCTCCTGGCGTCCTTAAAAATGGAAAGCATGCGTTATGTAGATTAGTAGGGGGATATGGACGAAAAACTCTTCCTGAAAAAATCCTTTCTAAGGAATCGAAAGAATTGTCAGCAAACGGTAGGAATTGTCTAACAATAGCTGAAATTCCCATTATTTTAGGAAATGATGTATTTTACAAAATAGAAAAGATATTCTCGCCCCCAGTTTTACATGAGAGAGAATCTCTCTCATGGCATCAGAAAATGTTAATGCCTAAAAGAAAATCATAAATGATCACCTATTTCGTCTGGGGAGATCGCGTTGCACCACTGCATTAATTCAGGAAATTTATTATTTACTTCTTCAAACATTTTAAATGCTATTCTTCTATATGAAATATGACCTTGAGGCTTAGTTCTCAATTCAGTGATATAATATAACTCCGCTAGGTCCATCTTAAATATACTACGATGTAAATAACCCATGGGAATGATGTACTGGTATATGTCATTGTCATGAATTACTGTGTCTTCTTCGTAATTCAATAACTGATCCATAACGTTCCTATATTTTTCCTCCAGGGGTGTGTTAACAAAGTCATCCGGCACTGAGTACCCATAGTATGTAGTTAAAGGTTCAGGAAATTGTTCACACCTTCGATGTCTTTGTAAGTCTCTATATGCCCCATAATCCATTATTATCTCTAATGTGAAATCTACTAATCTAAATATTTCAACAGTTCTTCTATTTCCTCTTTTATTCATCAGTGTATTCAATTCCCCCCATTCCATACCATATATGCTCTTTGCATATTTCTTCATTTTCTCGAAGGACTTAAGGTCGCAATTTAGTATCTTTACTGATTCTTTATCTTTTACAAAATAATCTGGTATGATCGCCTTCAACCTTGGTTCAAAATTATCTGGTTCAATTCCCCCCAATAATGAAGGACATAATTCCGAAGCACATTTTAAAACCTCTGCACCTATGGTTCGTATCTCCGGATTTTTATGCCCTAAAGCCTCCGATATCAAATATCTTAAATCCCTAAGATTTATTACGCAAGCCAAGTTGGTTCCTGTTCCAGCTGGTAATAAGTATCTAAGACTATCAAAAGCCCTGGCTTTTACTCTATTTTCATTAATGTCTTGAGTTCCAATGAGGCATGCTGCTCTATCTAGAGCAGCATGATGCATTTCATCATACGCTTCATAATATCTTTTAGCAAAGTTCGTAAGTGTTGTATTACCAGGTAAGGGATTAATAAAACTATCCTTACTAAAATATTGATATCTGGTACTTTTCTCTGAATAGCCTGCTCTTTGATATTTTTCTATGAATTTAGATGCAATTATACTAATTCCTTCAAAGCAAATAGGGATTACAGCTAGCTCTGCAACACTAGAATGACCATAACTTATAGTCCATTTAGAATGGAATTTATTCGCTTCTTCGTTAGTTAACGTGTTTATTATATCCTTTGCAGATAAGGACGACCTAGAATACTTAGCAAGAGTAGTGGCTTGAATGGAAGGAGGTAATAAATTTCCATCCTTAGATTTAAGAACATATATATCCATAAAGAATCCTACATTCATATAATGATTCTAACAATGGAATTGGTAAGGTAATGCTGGAGATTACAAAAATGTTAAATGCGGAACTAATAGAGAGAATATCTAAAACGAAAATAAATGTGAACCCTGAAGTTTATTCACATGAAATTCAAAAAGCTTTTCTACCATGGGATGTAGATTTATCTCCCTCTGCCTTATACGGGTGTAGTGTTGGATGCAGGAAGTCCATGGGAATTAAAACCCCAGAAGTAAAATGGATAAGTGTTAAAAGATGGGTGAATATAACACCAATGGGTGTTACCCTCCCACCAGGGTGTTATTTATCAATTAAAAGAAAAGAAACATTTGAAGCCACTCCGACACCCAAATTCATAAAACAAGATTTCGTTTTAGTATTATTTCCACATGGGAATGTGTGGTCACAAAAAGAAGAAGATGATCCAATTACGGAAGAATGGTTATGGTCAGAAGAAAACGGAAAAACCATCTTCGAAATGCTCATAAATAAGGATTATGACAGACCGATATCTGGATATTTTTCTTCCTGCTATGGATATATGAAGAAAAATCCTGAACAAATCGGAATACACCTAAAGAGAAAGAAAAATCTCACTAAGGTGTGAAATCATTCAAGTCGTATGAAAGGAAGTCCCACTAAATTTCTCCTTATGGACTCTCTTTCTTCTGATGAATTCGTTTTTATTATTAAATGACTGTCGGACCAATGAATACTTAGGGCTTCATATGGTAACTCGGTGGTTCCGATCCATAATCTTATTCCATTCTGATTTATCGCTATAGTTACTGAGTCCATCGAAAATACCTTAGGCTTCATAAAGACATTTTGAGTATAAAAGAATTACTTTTTATATAACCTATTCACATTATTCAAGGCCCATTCTTCCAATTCTGATTTTCCTAGTCTTTTTGCCGACCACCTAATTATATCATAGGGTCCTTCATGTAAGGCTGCTGGATGTCGAAAACCTATTCTATATACCGATGTTCCAAGTCCACTATCTAGTCCCATATTAATCGCTTGTCTCGACCAGATTATTGCTTTATCAAACATGTTGAGATGATAACTACAAAATCCTGCCAACCAATACAACTCCGCGATGCCAGGATGTCTACCTATCCCTCTCGCACATGATTCCAAAGCTTTCTGATATTCATTTTTCTTAATAAAGCAACCAGCCATTTTGAACATACTCCAAGCAGATTCTTCATCCCAGCCGTTCAAATTATGGCAAGATTCATAAGCTAGTATGGCGTCATCTAATTTATTTAAATTATTGTAAGTGTCTCCTAAATAATAAAACCACCTCGGATCTTTCGCATTTTCCTTTGTATGCTTTTCTAAAATTTCGGCATCTCTCTTTAGTTTGTGCTGCATCTGTTCAGCAGTCTTACGTAACTCACTAAAATTAGCATTAGGGGCATTGTGGCACCCCACAGAATGTGCAGGGTAAACCTCATGGGTAGGACCATAAAAAGCACTGGATATAGGCAACCGAAAACATCGTGCTTTATAATATGTCTTCCCAACATCCATTATGGATATGCAGTTTTCTTTTGTAAGAGACATTAGTTTTCTTAAGTCATCGTTATTCTGGTGAATTCTTTCGTCCGTATCTAGAATTATCGCCCAATCACCACCGTGGTTATGCGCCGACAATAGTGTGAAATTCCGAGCAGCTGCAAAGTCATTGATCCATGGGAAAGATTCTATTATGAGTCTTTCTCCACATACATCTTTAGCTACTTCTAAAGTTTGGTCTGTAATGCCTGTATCAACCACCAAGAATTTATCGACTATATCATATACGCTTTTTAAGGCATCTGATATTATACTCTGATTATTTCCAGATAGAGTTACACTTATGACCTTCATAACTAAGTTATTTTACTAATTGAGTTGTCGCATCATTACTTTATTTATGGTATGTGAAAATCATGGGAATTTTTAGCAAGTTAAAACATAAAATAGCCGTAACCAAAAGCAATAGAAGAGAAAAAAGAAAAGAAAAACTCCGTTCCCCTAAGTGGTCTTCTACCAGGGATTCATTTTTAAAAAGTCACAATACTTGCTCTGTGTGTATGGGAACCAGTAATCTACAAGTACACCACATAAAACCATTCCATAAATATCCCGAACTAGAATTAGACTCTGAAAATCTTATTACATTATGTATGGGCGACAAGGATTGCCACTTAGGAATAGGTCATGGAGGATCCTTTGATTTTTATAATCCAAAGGTTCGAGAAGATGTAAAACTGCTTACGGAAAAATTGTCTTTATTTGATAAATTGAAAACAGAAATAAAGCAAAGAAGATTTTCTAATACTAATAAATCCCTCTAATCTCCAATAACGATATCCAAAGACAATAAATTTAGAGAATATGTGAGTTGCATTTGCGCCACTACGTGGAGGCCATTACTTGGTGTTTCCATGACCTCCCGTATTGATTTTATGTCTTCAGATTCTTGAGCCAGCTCACATTTATCTAAACTATAACTCTCAATTAATCCTTGCTTACATAATGATTCTAAAAGAATATTAATTTTAACCCGATGAGTTTCTAACGATTTATCTGTAATTATATAATTAGATATCGTATCACGAATCATTTGCTCTATCATAAATGAAGTTACACAAAGAATTTCATTTACACCGGATTTGAATTTGTCATATACCCTAGTAGTTCCCCGAGCATATGTTCAGGTGAAACGACGCCGTGATCGATCGAGTGTATTCGGGCTCGAACGATCACGGCGTCGAACGTGAATCCCATTCTTTTAACATTGGCTTTAAACCTTGATTAAGGCTGCGGAGTCTCACCACGGTTTTTATCTTTTAATGTATACTTCATAGTATGAACCCCGTAAATGCATCTAATATGATGAAGAGAATGGCTGCCGCGTTAGCGGCATCCAAGTCTCCCAATAAATCTGCCGTAGCAAAAGATCTTATGGCATTATCTGACGCCATAAACGGAAATAGAAAAGCTGAGGCTTATTTAACAAATAAATTGGCGGGAGGAAGGACTCACAAAGGAAACATACCACCCCTCCCCATGCAAGGGGAGCGTTTGGATTTTTCTGGTATGATCCCTTTAGATAAGGATTTTCATGGGAAGGACCTGTCCGTACTGAACTTCATCGATGAGGATTTACGCAGGGCGCAATTACAAAACGCGAAACTTAACGGGAGGGACCTGTCCGGGGCGGACCTGTCCGGGGCGGACCTGACCGGGGCGGACCTGAGCGGTGCGAAACTTAACGAGGCAACCATGAAAGGGGCGAACCTCACCGGGGCGGACCTGACCGGGGCGGTCCTGACCAACGTAAACCTGTCCGTGGCGAAACTGACCGAGGCGAACCTGTCCGGGGCGAACCTGTCCGGGGCGAACCTGTCCGGGGCGAACCTCACCGGGGCGAACCTGTCCGGGGCGAATCTGGACGAGGCATTTCTGATTGATAAGCGGCACCCCGCACCCACAGTAAGAGCTGAAGGACACCCAGAAATAGAATTGTTCATCCAAGAAAATCTCAGCAGAAATTATGGAGTTCATACTCTCAATGACTGGTCTGATCTCTTGACTGATGCGGTATATGAGGCGTCCGGTGCCTACCATGGTAGTAATTTGAAAGAGCGTGTAAAAGAGGAGCTGATAAAGGAACTATTAGCGGGCAATTTTATGAGAGGCATTATAGACTTCAGTGATATTCTGAAAAGACTTCAAATTTCGGATGTAATGATGGCATAATAGTAAAAATGCAACTGAACCATAATGATCACCAAACAGAAAACACGTGGATTATTATGGCACCTCACTTGTTGTCACTTATTTGATGACCACACCACACGCCGACGACCTTTATCCTTAATATAGGCTCGAACTATGGATGATATTGGAATGTTTCCAGGATATCTTGCTGTCAAAGCCCCCAATCCCCCTTGCCCATCATCGATCAACAAAGGGTCAGGGGTAATCTTCATGGAGTTAATAACCTGAATGATTACATCATTAGGTTCACCCCCGTTTTCGATGAGCTTCATGATCTCGGCCCCAGCTTCTGGATATTCATCCATGAACTCGTCAGATGGCGGGTCTCCAAGACTATAACAGTTCACGGAGTCCTCATCCATCAAGAGAGGTCCAGGTGGAACCACCTCGATGATTACAACCTCATCGTCTGATAGTTTTAGAATTTCCTGATAATTGTTGGCCCCTTTCATATTATTTATGAGATAAACCCCTTCTCCCGTCTTATATCCTCCCCATTTAACATTATTAGAAGTCTTTTTCAGTCCGCTCTTAAGAATAGATTTCAACAACTTCCGATTCGTAACATGAAACCATTTATTACCGCCAGCAGCCACCCGATAGGCAACAGTGTAGAGATTCATAGACATCCTTGTTGAGATAGTAGTATGCTGAATTTTATTATTACGGTGATACTTTTCTTCCTGTTATTTTAAAAAAAAATTCAGTATCATTTAGCCTTGTTGGTGTTTATCCAGTATAATCTATTTGCGTTTTACTAATTGACTTTTTTGATACGTAGTGTTACAATGGTTACATGATTGAGTTTTTAGATTCTGAATTTACTCTTAGAGAGTTTGGTTATTCAGTTCCTAAAAGATCAGATGATAAATGCTATGCCAAATGCTCACTTGGGAATCATTCTGTAATAACCACGTTAAGAGCTTTGAAGAGAACTCTTAAGAAGCGTGGGTTATATAGATGTTCTAAGTGCGTTTCTAACTCAGAAGAAGGCAAGCGACACCGATCTTTGCAGGCCATTACTTTATGGTCTAATCCAGAAATAGCAAGTTTGATATCTGAAAAATCTAAGGAGTTAGCGAATAGCGAGAAGGGAAGAGCACAACGTTCTCTTCAATCAAAGAAGGCGTGGGAGTCAGAACCCTATTCCAGAGTTCAAAAAGACCGAATCGCTAGTTTATTTAAGTCAGAAGAACATCGTAAATTAGTATCTGAACGGAATAAAAAGGATTACCAAGAAAATCCTATTAAATATATTGAAGATAAAGTATCCGCGATGTGGTCGGATGCTGCAAAGAAAAAACATAAAGAAGCTCTGGCTAGTCCCGAATATAGAGAAACTCACCGCCAGTTAGCCAAAACCAGGTTTGAAAACGATGAGTATAAAGAAAAAATAGCTAAGGGACTAGAAAACTTTCCTCGTGGTGGGAAGATGTCCACGCCGGAAAAGCAGGTAAAAGATATTTTAGAAGCTCTTGTACTAGAGTATGTTTATAACAAGGCGGTAGGCCCTTATAACTTTGACTTCTATATCGAAAAACTTAACCTATATGTTGAGGTACAAGGTGAATATTGGCACAGTCTACCAAATAACGAAAGACGAGATCGGGCTAAGTTTTCATACCTAAGAATGGCTTTTCCAGAAGCCAAATTAATTTATCTGTGGGATTATGATTTTAACTCCGGAAACGCTGAATATAAAATTCGAGAAGCATTAGGGTTATCCCTTAATTCAGCAATCGAGTTTAAGTTCTCAGAATGTTCATTGAGAACAGTTAATTCAACTGAGGCTAAGCCGTTTCTTAACAGCTGGCATTACGCGCAATATGGAAAGGCTGCTAAATTTCTCTATGGTGTTTATTTAAACGAGTTATTAATATCAGTTTGCAAAATTGGTCCGGTGAGCCGTAAAGAAGTCGCTTCGTCAGAAGGATTCACTCCTAAAGAATGCTTCGAACTTGATAGGTTCTGCATTCACCCTTTTTATCATAAGAAAAACCTCGGGTCTTTTCTATTGAGCCGATCGGTAAAAACTTTCTTTAATGAATTTCCGCAATCTAAAGCATTAGTTAGCTTTTCTGATTCTACCTTCGGGCATGAGGGAACTATTTATCGAGCTAGTAATTGGACGGAAGTCAGAAAAGTAAAACCTGATTACATTTATGTGGCTTCTGATGGATGGATTTTACATAAGAAAACCCTATATAATCAAGCCGTTTCGGTACATATGACCGAAACGGCTTATGCTTCTAAGCATGGTTATAAAAAAGTATTCGGAAAAGAAAAAACGAAATTCATCACCAAACGCTCATGTCGATAATATCATCATGAACTGCCCCTGTTCCTATTAGGATAACAGGCACCCCAGCAGTTTCTTCTACTTTGTTAATGAAATCGCGGGATTCTTTAGAAAGACTCTTTAGAGCCTCCTTTCCTCCACGAATCCCATTATCATTCCAGTTTAGATATTGAACGAAGTTCACCGAGATCTTGGTAACCCCGTTTACGCGAACGGCGTCTTCCAAGCCTATCCAAGAAAATGTAGAAACTCGTCGAATACGTTTTGTAACTGTTGTACGCTCGCGTTCTGCTAGTTTTTCTGCCTCTTCTTTAGGCATTCCCGCGTTTTTTGCTACTTGATCCCAGGTCAGCTCTTTACAATCATCGTAAAAGCCTCCTGAATACCCCTTCTGCTCTCCGTCATCCTCCACCACATTGCCTACGCGGATTGGGTAGGAGCGAAGATTCAGCCAAACATCACCCAGCATACTGGGAGGTACCGCCATGTAGTCCATAGCGGCTTGCAGGGTGCAGTTCCGACTCGTGCAGAATGGATAATGAGACCCATGGTCTATTGACAGTGCATAACCTTGGCTTCCTTCATGGAGCCAAGTATTACCTTCATTAATCAATGAATGCGTGAGATTCCGAAATTCCATGGCAGACACCACCTGAATTTTCTCAAGTGCTTCTGCAATCCCGTTTTCTCCAATATATTTTTGGCATTCCGAATCAGATGAAAGCAAGTCTGAGAACACATCTTCTAACTTGCGAGAAGCCACCACTGAGGCGTTTGGCTTTCGAAGAATCTTATCAGACAAAGCCGTTCCTGATCCCTGCATCGTGGAGGCAATGTGTTTGGTGGACTCCATACCATCTCGCTCACGAGAGGCATGTTCATCTGTCACATAAAGAGCTCGATCATGAATGAAGAGACGAGGATTGCCACATTCATGCCATTCCTTCAAAAGCTGCTTCGGGGCAAATCCGGAACCTGGGCTTACAAATCCCACCATTCCAATCCCATTCACCTTCTTAAGGATCAGAGCCGTTGGAATGGCCTTGGATACGAATTTTGTTCCATCTGCAAATATGGCGGAGTGACCGGCATTCGGAAGATTCGCGGAGGAGACGTTCACCACCCCATATTTATCAGCCAGGTATGTTGATATCTTTCCTTTCCCACTCGATCCCCACGCCTGATCCAAAATTACGTTAAATTTACCGTTCTTCAATGCAACCTCCGTGTTTAGAGACTATACATTCAGTCTTTATCTTCAATATCATTTTTAACCGGCTTTAAATCCGAAATCAGAATTTCCGATTCAACGCCCGAAACTCTATATAAGGTAGTTTTTTCGTATATCTTATCAAGATCTTTTTTCTCTACATATCTGGCTAGACTTCTACGAGGGTCATTTTTAAAATGACCCAAGGCAAATATTCGGGCACCCGCTAGTTGTTTAAAAGTGAATTCTCTCCCTTCTAATTTAAATTCTTTTCTTTTATGGTATCTATTTAGTTCTCTTACCTTCAAATGCCTTCTGAGAGAACGTTCACTCACGAACATCACTCGAATGGAAATGTCACTAGGTATTTTCTTAAATAATCTTAAGGAAATTCTCAAAGCATAATCGCATGCTAATGCAAAAGCATCTTGATATGAATTGGCCCTAATTAAGACACTCGCCATTCCGAAAGATTCATGCAATATGACTCGCCAGATTTTCATATCGGGGTCTATACTTTCACCCACCAGCCTTCTAAGGGTATTTATTTTGTAATCAGGGAATGCTAATTTTTGAGCAGCATCAAATATCTGATCAAATTTAGTTTTCCCTGATTTTGCAGGATGAATCGGAATCTCTTCTAAAATACTATAATGTATAGCATTGTTTTTTATTAGTTCCGTGAGCACTTCCCTGAAGTATTCTTCATCCTTTTTACCAGACATTCTAAATATGCATTTTTCTATCGCTTCCAGGGCCTCTTCAGATAAAGGATCAACAGAACGAATTTTGGGACTACTCATAAACTGTATAGTTTTAGCACAGAAGACAGACTCTGGGTACTTTACCCAATGGGATTAAATTACTTACTCGAAAAATTAATTTAATCCTAGCCTAATAAGGGAGCGGTTTTAAACCAGGAAGACCTAAGAAAAAAATAGGATCATCAGAATCGAGATTTTTCTGATTATCTGAAAATAAAGCATCTCATGATCCTTTATTTTCTTTTTCTTTTTTTGATCTGATCTTTTGTTAATTGAAATGAAATGGAAATGAACAAAGTAGATTCCTTCGTAGCAGGACACCCAGAGAAGGTAGAAGAGAAGTCAGTGAAGAAGAACGCCAAGTAAGTAGAACGCCAAGTAAGTAGAAGATTTAGAAATGAAAGATTTTATTATAAGTAAAGAAGAGGGGATATTTCCTACTTTCTTTATTTTTATGGATCTTCCGAAGCATCTAGAGTATAGAGTGCAAAATATGCCCCTTTTAAAAGAAGGTATGATCGTTGATTTTAATCTAAACATCAATGATCTTAGGTCTTTTAGACATCCCAAGATTATTAAGGGTAACCATATAATAAATAAATGTGTTTTCAAATATGGGGGAAAAAGGCCCGGTTTGGTGCAGTATGTGGAGTGGAAAGCTATTTAAAATTTATGAAACTTATGTAGGATAGTATTAAATAAAAATATTTATTGTGTAAATTGTATATGAGAAAGTATCCTCTTATATAAAGGGTCAATTTACGAAAAAATATTTAAATCACTATTCATTGAAGGGGGTCTACACACGAGAGCGTCACTTCTCTGGGATTCGCTGGTTATTTTCCTAAATGAAAGAATGGTGTGCCAATATGCTGAAGACTGGGGTATATGGGAAAGGAGCAGTGGGGAGAAATTTTATGAAAATTTGGCGAAAATTCTTATGCTTGTTTAGTATTTACTGAACAGATATTTACTTTACTATTGACTTTAAAAGAGGGCTATGTTAGACCTCTTTTATCCGATGTTGATCGGTTCTAACCATAACTCCGATAAGTCGGCGTAGCATTCGCCGCATGGGGACTACATGAATTCTGAAAAAGCCGATATTTCGGCAAGTTCTTCTGTGCGTGTCATTATTCCTACAACTTCGGAATTTTTGACTAAATGGAATGCCTGGATTCACGGCAAAGTGAGCAAGCATTATAAGCGAGATAAAGAAAGAATCCCTGACACTGCTCAAAGGGTAAGGCTTCGTTTACTCTCCAAGGATTTCATTTCTCGTTGGTTTTTTAAACATCTCACTGACGATCTCGTTGATCTGTCAGAGGCAATCAGTATGACTGGCAATCCTAGGATTAATTTTTCACCTAGGATTAGCCCAGTTCATGGGGGTCGCAAAGATCCTAATTCTCTTTGGAGAATTTCAGATATTCTGAATTTCAGTAATTTTGATTATGAAAGGTATTTTTATAGTACTCAGAATCACACTATAGAGACTGATAAATTTCTTCGTTTATTGGGTTACGGATCTAAAAGTACTGTTACAGGTAAGTGGGAAATAAACACCGAGGATTATAGTGTACTGGAGTCATTATATCGACAAGGTAGAATCAAACCTGCTGAACTTACGGAACATACTTGTTCAGAATCTAACATCAAGAAGAATTCTGACGGAACATGTTTAGTAGGTGGTTGTTCAGAAAAGCATTTTAGCAAGGGTTATTGTAAACCTCATTATAGAAGTACTCGCGCCAATGCATGTTCTGAATGTGAAAAAGGAAGAAATGTACTCAAAAGTAAGGGTATTTCTCTTGCTCATAGATGGAATGACCCTGAAGTAATAAAGTCTGTTTCGAAGCTTCGTTGGAACGATTCTCAGCTGGTTCCATTCTTGCGGGATTGGAAAAGTGGAAATCTTATTAAGCATCCACCTCGCTACATTATGAGAAAGCCTTCTGAGGCTACGGTGGATGCTGGATTACTCAAATACGCTAATATGGTGATTGATAATGACGTTTTCAATCATTTTAAGAGTATGATCAGATCGGATGATGTCTCTTACATCTCATTAGATATAAAATCTGACCCTGATGGGTCTACATTTGAGAAAATGTATTGGGAGACTAGTGAAGAAGGTTCAGGAAGAACAGCAGTATTTATCGATCATAACGCTCAAAATGAATTTATTGTGACTGAAGACAGATATACTATTATTTCATTAATAAGAAAGGCGAATTTAACACAGATTGAAGAGAATATCATCAAATTTGTGGATCTAGAAGAGTCTACCATATCTGAAGTAGCAGATAAATTAGGACTAGCCCCGGCTAAAATTAATAAAATTCGTTTAAACGCTATGAATAAAATAAGAAGTTTAGCTTAAATTTTTCATGATTACCTAATGTAGGATCATGAATACTCGTATATCTGCTGCGGAGATCATCCATCTTTATAGAACCAGAATAGCGTCACTAGAGGATGATTTAGGAAATCGAGTAAGATTGTACCTGGAATCGAAATTTCCAGGTACAAATATCGAATTATCACCTAAGCGAATAGGTGTCAGATTATATAAGATACTTAGCCAAAATACTAAAAGTGATATCGATACACTAATTGAATCACTATTTGAAAAGTTAGAGTCCAAATCTTTAAGTGCGAATGATGTGGACGAAGCATATGCGAATCTAATAACGGTTGCTAAGGGAGTGGCCTCTGGCGCGACGTCTTCCAAGGATCCCGTTCAGAAAAGTACAAAGACCTCCATCCCGGAGATCGATACAGATGCTATTAAGGCCAGAGATTTCGGAAATTCTCTAATCGCTGTCCTACAAAGGAATTCATTTTTAGGGGAATTCGCTAATGATTCTCCAGAATCTATAGGCAGAAGATTAATATCGATTGCAAAGTATCAGTTGGCAGGGAATTTACAAAAGGCATATGATGCCATACAGGATTTACTGAAGTATTATGTAACTTCCGATTATGACTTTACGAAAAGAGCAGACAATATAAATCAGGCAATATTAAAAGTATTTGGAGATTTAAAAAGTAGATCGATGTCGCGCTCTAAATCTGAGCGTCAATATAAGCACAAGAGTGATATAGACGAGATGTCTGCACTGTTGTGGAAAAAGAATAAAGTAGAATCAAAATCACTGTTCAAAGGAATTCCAATAAAATGGACAAGTAAAGATGAACAGAGATTTAGGAGTTTAGGCGAAAAACTGAAGGGTGATGGAATAGATAGTTCTATCATAACTCCAAAGCCTCCAGATATGACTTCGGAGCGCAAAGAAGAATTCGCAGAGGAAGCATTTGGGACTCGTTCAGATAGTGGAGTATCTGAGGGAGGGATTGATAAAATACCGGAGGGGGCTCAAAAGTTTCTAGAAATAGGCGATGCTGAGGTAGATACTTTAAGTGGGGAAAAGCATTTCATAAAAATACTTCAGAGTCATTTTCCTGAAATTAAATCAACACTGGATGATAAAGAAAAATTATTATTTGAATTAATTGTAGAACAGGGATCAGGGTTTTACAATTCAGCGAAGGAAATAAAGAAAAAGGATGGTACTACGGAGATCGTAGAATCAAAGAAAAAATGGTCAGGGAGTTTGCTTCCTGGCGAAGAACATAATATGAATTTAGGAGGGGCATGGAAAGAAGCATGTCTGCTCGAAAATCCGACTTGGGTATCTTGGTATCAAGACAGACCTGGTCGGTTAACAAAATTACGAGAAGTTCTCTTAGATAAGATTCAGAGCTATCTCGATAATAAATTACCTAAAGAAGATTACGAGGTATTGTACTCAACATGGAATACTTCTGGTGGTAAGGTAATAGATAAAGATTTAGAAAGATTTCAATATGAAAGAGGTCGCTTAGAAAGGAAAAAACAAAAATTAGAGGAGAGTATAACGACCAGAGGTCTTTCTCCTCAAGAGGAAGCAGAAATTGAGCGTTATAACGATAAATTCATTTTAGAAGATGAATATGGTAAACTAAAGTACTATGATGATATTAGGGAATTAACTCATAAAGAAGAACGGAGGTTAGAGGAACTGCCGTTACTTTTAAAGAAATATAATGTAAATCTTAATAGTATACCCAAGATTCCACCTAAGACGCCGACACCAGTGGAACATCTAATGTGGCTTAATAAATTAGAAGACACAAGAGCGTTAACTCCTTCTTTAGATATTCTGATGGATAAGGTATATGATGAAGTGTTGGATATGTTCGATGGGAAGGGGTCAATAGTCCGTTCCATAATTTCGGAAATGCCTTCTTCTTCGAATCTGTCTCTATTAAATTCGATGGCGAAGGGATTACAAAAAGTACGAGAAGAGAAAGTACGAATAAAGGATCTTCCTGCTCAGAAGGAAAAAGAATCCGAGAATGGATCAAGAGATTTTGAAGATTCAGAAGAAGACTCGGTAAAGAAAGAATCCATTAAAAAAATTAAAGATATGCTTGCTCAAATCAAGCGAGCTGTTCCCCTAAAATATCTAGATCTCTTGAATGATGTAAAAGCATTTGCAGATGGAAACCCTCCATCTAGACTCCGAGATAAGAATTTTTGGAAGGATCTGGAGCCCAGTGACTTTCGAGATATTTTAAATGCAATACCTGGAGCGAATCAATTATTAGAAGAATCTTTAGGTGTCAAAAAGGCGTCATACCTAGAACGGATTGCACTAAGTATCATGTAAAATGGATGGAAGTTCAAAAAATAGTGTAGTAGATGGTGTTTTATTCAGACCCGTATCCTTGTCATATGCCCTATCTGAATTTCCTGTATTAATATATGACATGATTTGTAGAAGAGTTCATATAAACCCAATATCTACTGCAAATGGTTTATATGGAGTAAAGATATTTGGCCGCAATAATAAAATATGGACTCTGAGAACTGAAGATTATGATAAGTGTCTTAATATCACAAGAAAATTCAGTTCATCCGCTCTTTTTCCTTCTTCTATTGAATCTACTCTAGAAATTGTAAAAAGTTTCATCTCTGTTGAATTTGCAGGTAGAGTATGACATGAAGAATAAAGAAGAAGTATTTGTAGTTTGTAAGCGTGGTAAAGACAATGCTACTGCTGGTCAGCATTGTTCAAGCAACCTTGCATATAAGATGTCGGAGGATGGATCTCATTCAGTAATATTCAGGTGTGTAAAGTGTAGCTACCAATGGAGCACTCCTATTGGTGGTTCTGTTAGTTTATGATATTTTTTTGCCCGGATTGTAACAGCAAACTAGATCAGTCTGCGTTTCCGGGTAAATTATACTGCAATCTTTGTGATTGTAATTTCTCATTGGAGATTAAATTTATAAAAGAAAATAATGAACACTCTTTATATAGGAAACAAACATGCGCAAGAATTGACGAGAAGAGTAATAGATGATGGCTTAGGTCCAGTTTTACTCCAAGGACCGGGAGGAATAGGAAAATGTTCTTTTATTAAAGAAATTCTTTTATCACAAGAGTATAAAGTTAGTATATTGAATAAAGAAAGTAAGATAGAAGAATTTAAAGAAGAAATTCGGGAAAGGAGATATTTAGGGAAAGATATAAAACAACACAAAATCATTATAAGAGATGCAGATTTATTGTCTGATACCTGTAAGGATTTTTTGCTATTACATACTGAAAGTGAAGAATATTCAAATATTTTGTATTTTACTGCAGAAGATTCGGGATTAATGGGAGACCCACTGTTGTCTAGAATGCGGTATGTAATTCCTTGGGAGTCTATTAGATGTGAAGATTTTCCTGACTGTAAAGATGAGTTTTATGCTAAAATCAGCTATGGATCATATGCGATTTATGATACTGTAAATAAAGATGAAAAAATAAAGGAATTATTTAACATTTTAACCCAAGAGGACTGGCCAGAAATCGCTATTTGCAGTAAAATACCGATTGCCATAAACGAGTTTAAAAATTATTCTACTTTAAGGAAGAAAGCTTTATCTAATTTATTTTCTTATTCATCTAGGTATTCTAAGTACAGAAATTCACTTCTTAAGATTTCTGGTCTAATTAATAGATATCCTTCAATAAACTTAGTAAACCATTATGTTGCTATAGCATCTGAATGTTTATCAATTGTACACTAACAGGTGTCAGTTGTAGTCATTGGTGGTAAAGAGGAATTCTTAAAAGAAAGAGCTGCATATGAAGAATATGAATCGTCACTAATTAAAAATAAGGTTGTGTTAAAATTTAATGAATTTATAAATATCATTTATGATTTGGATCCGTCAAGTCCTACTTGCTATATCGTAACAAATACTACAGAAATCCCAATGGACTTAGAATTCGGTGTTCATAAAGTAGTTTTTATTTTATCAGAAAAATATGAAGTACCAAAAAATATAAAAGTAGATAAAATATTGCAATTTAATAAATTGAAAATTCAAGAAAACGATAACGAGGTTATCAGATGGATAATGAAAGAAGGGGAAAGATTCAATATAGACTTAAGCAAGATTGCGGGTGCTCTTTTTGTGAACTCTGGTGATAACCTTCGAAAACTAAATTCAGAAATAGAAAAGATCAGAACCTTAGTTTTAGAAGGTACAGTGGTAACACCAGAGATCGCAAAATCCATAATTTGCTTTTCAGCAGATTTAAATCCGAAAAGCATTATCGACTCAGTATCGAGCGGAAAAACCTTGGCAGCAATGGTCTATTATGATCGATTGCAAGAACAAGGTGAAGAAACTGGATGGATAACGGCTTTTCTTTTTAATTTCGTGATACAGATCTTAAGGTCTCAGCGTATGATTGAAAAAGGAATAAAGGATATACCTGCTGTTCTTTCTTTAAATATATTCATATATAACAACTATGTGTTAGGTAATATTAACAAGTGGTCTACATCAAGTCTCATGGAATCTGCTAGAAATTGTTCAATGATAGAACAGCTTCATAGACAAGGAAATGAGCATTCAAAATTTCTTCTTGAGCAAGAAATCATCAGACTGTCTGAAGAAGCATCTCTTAAAGTAAATCAGCGCTCGTGACTGCGGAGAACAGATCAATGATAAACAATGAACTCTCAAATGAAACCACCGTCTCTGAAATTAAAGTAAGAAAGCGTGACGGTGTCACCCTTCAGAATTATGATATATTTAAGATTAAGAAAGCTGTGGTTCGGGCATGGAATGATTCTGGCCATCCCCTCGATGAAAAGTCCTTAAATAAAGTAATAAAATATGTATTTGAAGCTACGAGAAATGATGTTATTGATGTAGAAACAGTCCAAAATGTGGTTGAAGTCTCTTTAATGAGGCATGGCTTGTTTGAAGTAGCGAAATCTTATATTTTATATCGCCACAAACGATCCGAAGCTAGACAAGCTCGTAAGGCTGTCCCCGATTTAAAAGCTATATCTGATTATATTCATGCAGGAAAATATGCGAAATATATTCCGGGTCTTTCTAGAAGAGAGATTTACGAAGAAACTGTTGCTAGAACTGAAGGCATGCACGTTCGTAAATTTCCTAATTTAGAAAAAGAAATAAAACTGGCTTTTGATTTAGTTAGGAATAAACGTCTTCTTCCTTCAATGCGCTCTATGCAGTTTGGAGGACCTGCCATTGAGGCCAATAACGCTCGTATATTTAATTGTAGTTTTTCATTCATAGATAGACCTAGAGCATTTTCCGAGGCATTGTACCTTCTTTTGTCGGGGTGTGGGGTAGGATATTCAGTACAATATGACCATGTAGATAAATTACCAATAATTCCATATATTGATGGGAAGAAGGTCCGCCACCATGTGGTGGAAGATACTATAGAGGGATGGGCCGACGCTTTAGAAGCCTTAATTCAAAGTTACTTAGATGGGGTGTATTTAGAGGTATCTTTCCATAAGATACGTCTTGCTGGGACTCCCCTAATAACATCTGGGGGTAGAGCTCCGGGACATTTAAAATTAAAGGACCCTTTGGAAAAAATTCGAGGAGTTTTAAATGCTGTTCAAGGACGTAAACTACGTCCTATAGAATGTCATAGAATAATGTGTCATGCTGCAGATGCTGTTTTATCTGGTGGCATTAGAAGATCTGCAATGATTTGTCTTTTCTCGTTAGATGATAGCGAGATGATGAATTGCAAAACAGGTAACTGGTGGCAGAATGACCCCTGGTTTTCTAATGCCAATAATTCGGTCGTCTTAAAAAGAGATGAAGTTAAGAAGAAACAGTTTAAGAGAATATTCCAGATGACTCGCCAGTGGGGTGAACCTGGTTTTTATTTTACACATGATTATGACTATGGGACAAACCCATGTGGAGAAATCGGATTAAATCCAAAATTAGTAATAGATGAGTCAGTGAAAGCTGTTTTAAAATCTAAGGGAATAGATTCTGAAACAGGAGCTGTTCATACGGGTTGGGCATTCTGCAATCTTTGTGAGATTAATGCCGCTAAACTAACCTCTTATGAGGAGTTTCAAGAAGTAGCTAAAGCAGCTACCTTAATCGGTACTATTCAGGCTACTTACACTAAACTTCCATATCTTGGTTGGGTTTCCGAGCATGTAGCGGAAAGAGAGGCGCTGTTAGGTATCGGTCTGACAGGGATGCTGGATGCACCGCACATTTCATGCAATCCTGAATATCAAAGTAAAATAGCCAATGAAATCAAGGAATGGAATAAGGAGTATTCAACTCTTTTAGGGATTAACCCGGCGGCTAGAACTACATGCATTAAGCCTTCAGGAACTACCTCTCTAGAATTAGGGTGCGTGGGATCCGGGCATCATGCTCATCATGCTCGTAGATATATAAGAAGAGTCACGGCGGATGAACTAGAACATATCTTTCAAGCTTTTAAGGCTGTTAATCCTCATATGTGTGTTCGTAAACCCGATGGGAAATATGTCATAGAGTTTCCAGTAGAAGCTCCTCAGGGAGCGATGATAAAGGATGATATTGGTGCTATAGAGTTCCTAGAGATGGTGAAATCTACTCAGCAAAATTGGGTTATGTCAGGAACTGCAAATGAATCAATATCTCCGGGGTTAACTCATAACGTATCTAATACGGTTAATGTTAGAACAGAAGAGTGGGATAAAGTATCCGAGTATTTATGGGAAAACCGCAACCATTTCACGGGAGTGTCTTTGCTTGCAGCCACGGGAGATAAAGATTATGCTTTTGCCCCTATGGAAGCAGTGGTTACGGAAGCAGATGAAGCTCGCTGGAACGCCATTATTTCGGGTTATAAGCCAGTAGATTATACTGGAATAATCGAGATGACAGACGATACTACGTTAAATGCAGAAATGGCTTGTGTTGGCGGAGCTTGTGCTCTTGTATAGGAAAATATGGAATACGATAATAAAAGGGACCGTAACTTATATGGTTATGATGCCGGAAATATTTTAGACGGTGAAGTATTCTATGATGAAAACCGCAAGGAGTACATTATAAAAGATGAGGATGGGATTGGCTTTTCTGTCCAGGATCTCCTCAGGGAACTAGAAGGGAAACGAATACGATTTACATGCATTTCCTTTGAATCTTTAGAGGAAATGAATAGCATGTTAGCTGCTATGGACCAGTCGAATAATTAGATGTTCAAGGGTAGTCATACCTAAAAGATGGGGAGAAATAGGGACAGAGTCGGAGCTAAGGAAAAATCAAGTGTTAAATAAAATATATGATTTAGGAAAGGTACGATGGGTATATACTATACAATAGGTTTTTCATGGCCTTTATGTCTAGAAGTATGAATGCCTTCAAAAAAGTCGCTCGTGAAGTATCTCGGAATATAAATTCACACTTAGCGGCTTCGGATAAGGATTCTGAGTGGCAGAGAGTAAATTCTTATATCGCGGACGTCTTAAAGGACGCTCACGTATTATATGCTAAACTAGCCCGATTGCAGGGTGACTTTGCTGGTACTAATTTAGAAGAATTAGAAAAGATATCAGAGAACGTTTTAGATATTGGTGGAAAGCTTTCTGCATTTTCCAAGGCGTTCTATGAAGGACGTGTAGAAATTGCTCGGGAAGGAATATATGGGGAGTCCCAACAACCATCTCGAAGGCAAGTACCCGAGTCTGCAGATCATTCTCAGCCTCAAGAGGAAGCTCCCTCGTCTGTTCCAAGTTCTCCCGAGCAGGAAGATGTTGACATAGAATTTGATTATGAGGCTCCCAAGCCCGACAGTAAAAATTCTAAGAAGAATTAACTTTTCAGTAGAATTGACTTAGAATAATAATCTGGGATGTAAAGTTTATGTGAATACTTTTGCTTTAGTATATATCTTATACTCTGGTGGTTTGCTTAGATTCAAAGGAAGAAGAATCTGAGTAAATATCATGGAGAAATTAGAAGGAAAGATACAAGGAATTCTATTTAATAATAAAGTAAACGGGTTTTCTGTACTTAAAATTCGTGTAGGAGAAGATATTAATAGGGTTTGTGGTGCTTTTCCCGGAATAGTATTAAGTGTTGGATTAAAGGTCAGATTCACAGGAAGTAGGGAAGTACATCAGACATATGGACCTCAGTTTACTGCTTCGACTTGCGAAGTAATTCCTGAATCCGGGAGGAATGGCATAATTAGTTTTATTACTAATAACATTAATTCCATAGGAATCGTCACCGCATCAAAGTTATATGATTTTTATGGGGATGAATTGGTCAATGTTCTGGATTACGAGCCAGAGAAATTAAAAGATTCCGGAATATTAACCGATAAACAATATGAGGTAATATTACAGGACTGGCAAAGCGTGAATGAGTCTAAAAATTCATCTATATACTTATCAAATTTGGGGTTAACAGGAAATCAGATTAAGGGGGTTCTCACTTTGTTTGGAGGAGACTCTCGTCGCATGATTTCAGAAAATCCATATTTATTATGTAAATGTTCAGGGATCGGATTTAGTGCAGCAGATCAGGCCGCTAGAATAGTGGGTATAGGAGTAGATGACTCTCGACGAGTAAAATCCATGATTTTATATATAGTTGAGGATTTATGTAATAGTGACGGTCATATGTATGTGACTTCCGGTGAAATTCTGAAGTATGGATCCGGAAGGTTTTTTAGAAGGCACAGTTTAGAACCCTTTTCGCATGGTGATAAGATAACTGATTCGCAATATTACGGAGCATTAAATTCATTACTTGAATCTGGGGAATTGGTATCGATCAATGATAAGATATATACAAAGTGTAATTGGGAATATGAGCATAGTATAGCTAAATATTTATCTAGTGCTTTATTGTCTGATCCTTATGAATTTAAGAATTTAGATGTCTTTCTTAAGGAATTTCAGAAAAGAAATAAAATAAAATTATCAGAAGATCAAATAAGTGCTTTTAAACTGTTGGGTAAATCTAGAATAGTTTCCATATCGGGTTATCCGGGGACCGGGAAGACTACTCTCATATCATCCTTTGTGGAACTATTCAGTAATTATAATTTAGATTTTAGTCTGTTGTCGCCCACCGGTATTGCCGCCAAAAGACTATCTAAGGTTACCGGAAAAATGGCTTCTACCATACACAGGGCTTTAGGATATAAAAAGGATGGGACTTGGGAATTTAATCACACTAATAAGTTTATAACCGATGCCATTATCGTGGATGAGATGTCTATGGTAGATTCAGCCTCATTTTATCATTTATTGGATGCCCTAAACCCCTCAACTATTCTTATACTGGTTGGTGATTCAGCTCAGTTGCCTTCTGTTGGCTCAGGTTATGTGTTCAATAATTTATTGAATTGCGAAAATGTAAGCAAGGTGTCCCTTACTCACATTTTTAGACAGGGTAAAACATCAGATATTATCACAGTTGCACATAATATTTTAAATAATCATCATGTGGACACTTCATTGAATAAGGAATCGGAATTCATATTTTTCCCTATGAAAGATGATGAAATAGTGTCGCAGGTGTGTCAGTTGTCCTTTAAATTAAAGGAATTAAAAAGGAATTTCCAAGTAATTTCTCCTATGCATGATGGGGTATTGGGAGTAAATAACTTAAATCAAGAACTGCGTGATGTACTGAATCCTGATAGTCTGCTTAAGACCGTATCTTATGTTAAAAGTGGAGAAACTGGCCTTTACGAAGGTGACAGAGTAATGGTGGTAAAGAATAACTATGATAAAATGATATATAATGGAGATGTAGGAAAAATAACACAGATAAATATAAAAAATGATGAGGTGGAGGTAAAAATCTTTGACTGGTTTGACCAGGAATCGTCATCTTCCAAATATGCTGATAAATTATTAACATTCACTGTAGAAGAAGCTCGTTCTATGCTGAAGGTGTCATATGCTTGTACTACCCATAAAGTGCAAGGTCAGGAATTTGATTATATAATAATGCCGATGAGTTCTCAATATGGAATCATGTTATACCGTAATTTAGTATACACAGCAATTACTAGAGCTAAAAAGAAAGTATTTATTTTTGGAAGTACAATTGCATTTGAGAATGCTATCAATAATATTAAGGAAACTATTCGGAATAGTGATCTAGCGAATTTGATTAAAGAATATTATAAATTAGAATGTGCTAATGCTGTTATGATATCCTGATCATAAATTGGGTTGTGTATCGTGTAGATTCAGTATGATTTTCCTGTTCAAATATTTTTACAAAATATTTTGTTTATTTCATTTAGAGTATAAAGTAAATGGTTATTTTTACGATGTTTATATATTTATTCTGAATGTATGGTACCATTAGACTTGTGTAATTTTAATGGTCACCATTAGTTATGAAAATAAAATCAGGTGAAAAATATGGGGGTTTATTATACGAAGGGCCTGATTATGAAGGAAAGACAAGGGATGTAATCGAATTAAAATGTAACTGTGGTAGATTAAAAAAAGTACGTATATATAATCTATTAAATGGATCTACCAAAAGATGTGGATTGTGTAATTCTATTACCCTTAAAAAGGGTGATGTATTTGGTAAATTATCCTACTTAGGTCCTACCATTGAATTACCAAAAGGGTCTAAGCGTAAAATTGAGGTTAAATGTGATTGTGGTCGTCATAAAGATATTAAGCTAGTAAATTTAATAAATGGACTTAGTACCTCTTGTAATGAGTGTAATCACATTTTACTTAAATCGGGTGAAAATTATGGAAAGATTAAATATATTGGTTCGGACATTTACATAGGTCGGTCCAGTCATAAAAAGTTATCATTTGAGTGTGAGTGCGGTCGTCTCCATATTACTGAACTTCAGTATTTAAATGACACCTCCTCATGCGGCAAGTGTGCTAATGTTATTTTAGAAAATGGTGAAAAGTACGTTAATTTTAAATACTTCGGAGAGCGTATAGAAATTTCTCCATATAGTAATAAGAAATTATCATTTGAATGTCGTTGCGGCACTATTAAGAATATATCGGTTCAATATATTACTAAAAATCAAAAGTCGTGCGGAAGTTGCCGAAATCAAGTCTTTGGTTGGTATCAAAATAACGCAGATTTATTGAAAAATGGTGTTCCTATTGATGGTATGTTACCGATTGGGGGACCAATTGTTTTAGAAAAAATAAAGAATGCGAGTGTTCCATTTTTGGCGCAATGTTGTGTATGTGGTAAGCAGTATAATCCGAGATATAAGGACATTAAGCGTGGTCTTTCGTTAACGTGTGGTTGCACTCAAAACAAAACATCTTCATACAGTCTATTAATTTCGGATTACTTAAGTTCCCTAAACATAATTCATTTTTTAGAGTATAAAGTTAATGGTTATTTTTACGATGTTTATATACCTTCGGCGAATTTGCTAATAGAAATAAATGGACTCTATTGGCATTCCTCAACTTTAGTATCTAACCTTGATGCACTTAAATATAAAACCGCATGTGAAGGTAATTATGATTTTATGATGATATATGAAGATGAAATCATAAATAAGTTTAATCTAGTAAAAGCATTGGTATTTAACCGCATTAAGTCTAAATCTTTCGTCTCTTTAAGACCCTCTCAGTGTGTAATGAAAAGGGTAGATAATCATGGATTAAAGGAATTACTAAACAACCATCACTATTTAGGTACCTGTACATTTAAGATAGGGTATGGGGTATTTTATGAAGGAATGCTTATAGCAGGCATTACTTTTTCTAGACCCACCAGGCAATCATCCTATGATTGGGAACTGACTAGGATGGTTAGTGACTCTAAGTATAAAGTACATGGAATATGGAGTAAACTCTGTGGTTTATTCATCAGGGAAATAAACCCAAAATCAATGGTTTCATTTTCTGATAATAGACTATTTTCTGGTTTAGTGTATTCGAAGATTGGCTTTAAATATGATGGTAATGTTCGCCCTGATTATTATTGGGTAAAAGGGAAAAACAGGTACCATAAATCAAGGCTCAGGAAGAAAAAAGGAGAAGTAGGAACTGAAAATGAGTTAAGAATTTCCCAAGGTTATAGAAAAATAATGGACCTTGGCAAGAAGCGTTGGATATTAAATGTAACTTAGATATGTCTTGCATTCGTTTTATTACATCCTCTGATGAGCATGTTGCTGATTTAGCACCGGGTTTTAGGAAGGATGACTATAAAGCCAGTATTTTAAAGAAATTAGAATGGCAGGGAGAATTAGCTAAAAGAGCATCTTCAGATGCTATTCTACGTGGTGGCGACCTTTTTCATGTTAAGGCTGCTAATAAAAACACGCACGCCACCATGCAAAGGGTAGCCGAGATACATAGAAAATATCCGTGTCCTACTTATGCTTTGGCCGGTAATCATGATATGTCTAATAATGATCCTGATTCAATATTGCGTCAACAGCCCCTGGGTGTACTAATCAAAACCGGGACATTATATGATTTAAAGGAGGAAACCTTCGTGTCTGGTTCTATGAAGGTTAGAGTAGTGGGTATTGAATATACAACAGATTTGGGAGTGGAAACCATTCATGATGCAGTTAGAAAAAATGATGATGACGTATATACTGTCGCCGTGATTCATGCTTTGGCGTCCATGGCTCCTTCTGAGAAGATTCAATCATTTTTTAACGAAACGATTTTTGACTATAGAGATTTAGTATTTCCTGGATGTCCAGACGTATATGTTTTCGGACATTATCATAAGGATCAAGGAATACTAAACCATTGCGGTATTAACTTCGTAAATTTGGGTGCAATATCTAGAGGAGCGTTAACTTTCGAGAATTTAGAAAGAAAGCCTAAGGTATCTATGCTTACGTTTGATTCATCGGGAGTTTCATGTGAGGAGATAATAGTTCCACACGAAGATGCGAAGGATATTTTCGACTTAGATCTAAAACGGAGATTAGACGTGGAAAGAAAGGATCTGGATGACTTCATAAGTCGTTTAAAAAAAGATTCGTCAGTTTCGCATTCCCTAAAGAAGGAGGAACTAGATAGTTTTCCGAGTGATTTAAAAAGTTTGGCCTTGGAAGTGTTAGAAGCTGCGGAATCCGGAGTATTAGAGGACTGATATGTATTATGATTTGAGTTTAAGCTATTCGGGTCGTAAAATTTATTTAAAATGTCCGAAGCAATATCAATTTAAGTACATTTTAAAGGACTCTGCCGTATTTGATACTAAAAATACCTTATTCGGTTCTATAATCGGAAAGTTATTTGAGTGGTTTTATGAAAAGCAGGTCTGGAAGAGTAGCAATCCTTCAGACTTACTTCTCAGTATGAAGGCTGAAGCTATTGAATTAGTCTATTTAAAAAATGACTATTTTAAGGGCAGTGATAGTTCCTTAGAATTGCGAATAGAAAGCGACCTGATTAAGTATGTGCCTCTCGGCGTTGAAACGATCAAGAATCAAGGGTTACTTACTACTAATAGTAAGTCTGAATTAGATTTAACCATATTTTATAAAACCAAAGATGACCTAGTTTTAAAAATAGTCGGAATAGCCGACTTTGTGCATTACAATAATGCATCTGATATTTGGATAATGGATGGTAAAGCTTATAAACAAAGAGAAAAATATGTGGATGCGGATCAATTGATGTGGTATGCTACTTTACATTATTTAAAATATGGAGTGGCTCCATCCCGGATAGGATTTATTTATTGGTTACATCCTGAAAATCCAATTAGTTATATATCGTATGATTCGGATTCTATGCGTCTCCTTCTTCAAGATACCATAAATACCTGTAAGGACATATTGAATAAGAAATTCGATGCTAGACCTTCGGGTGAATGTCACCGATGTGCCTATAAACCGAAATGTGAGGAGGGGCTCTGGCATATTGCTAAACGTCGACATGAATCTGGTGGGCACTTAGAAAATTCGATTTTTGATTTTGAAGATGTAACTTCTTCTAAAGGAGACTGATGATTATGGAAGACATAGAGACCAGGTACAAGGAATATCTCTCGAAAAGAGAGAAGGTGATGCAGGCAAAGATTAAGATAGAGGCTGCTCTCGCAGAGCGGAAAAAGCAGCTTCGTGATACTATGGAGGAGTGTAAGAAATTAGGGCATAACCCCGATACTTTGTCTGAGGATTTAAAAAAGATGAAGGAAGTATTACTTACTAAATTAAGTATTTGTGAGTCGGATCTTGAAGCAGCTGAAGAGTCAATACTGCCGATGCTAAAAGAGATAGAATAATGTCTATGTCTGCTAAATCTAAGGATTTAAAGTCCGGATTAAACTTAGCAAAAGTAGTAAAGCCTACTGATGGAGAATATAGAATTTCCATCTCAGGTGGTTCAATTGCTATCATCAGCAGTGACAAAAGAAGGTATCTATGTGCCTTTTTGACTACAAGGATGGGTGATGGGATTACTGAAGATTTCTTATTACCCCAGGACAGGTCTTCGATTTTCGAGGCAGACTTAGATGATGTTGATTTATCAATTAACGAAAAAGGACTTTCGCTAAAATATTCGGGAGGAGGCACTAAGAAGTCTGCAGTGATAAAACGCAGATCTCCGTCGAAAAAGGGAGTGTTGGGAAAATCTATAATCATTGATGAAGAAGAATGGAGAATAGAATCTAATCTATTAGATGAACTTCTTACTGTAGCGTCGGCTTCTGCGTTAGTTCATGAAACTAAAACAGAAGAGGATATGAAAATGAATCAAATAATATTTGATTCGAAAAACAACTGTATCATATCGAATGCAAGATACTACGCAACTTTTGTTTTCCATCCGTCCATAAAGAAAGATATCTCAATTATCAGTGCTGATATACCAACAATCAGGGCATTCTGTAATAGATGTAAGGGTGATATATTAATATCCTGTGATAATGTAGGTTTATGTTTTAAACATCAAGAGACCGGGAGTTATCTTATTATCAATAAAATAAATAGTAAGCAGTCGAAAAATCCATCTGTTCCGGATGTTAGGGAATCTATCATAAATATTCAGTGTAGCACGGCACTTTTCAAAGATGCTATTAAATGGTCTGGCGTCACTTTAGAGGGAACGCAAAGAATTTCGATTCAGAGCGAAAATGATGGTGATTCGGAGGTCTTAAAGTTTTCTCAGTCTGATAGAGTGCTTACTTCGATTCCGATTTTATCTAGTGGTAATACTTCTTTTTCTGCGGATTTACCCTTGAAGGTATTGGATAATATATCCTGTTATCTATTAGATGGAAATGTTGTTATACGTCATGGATTAAAAGCATTTCCGGATGTTGTTATGTTCGAGCAGACTTTAGAAGACCTTAAGGTACAACATTTTGTAAGGAGTATGAGATCGAAATGAATGCGGTATCAGTGCTTGAATCCAAATTTCACAATATTTCACGAAAATTGGATAAGTTAAATGCTTATCAGAGTTTACTCAGTAATAGGCTCGCGAAAGCTAGTATTGAGTCTCAGGATCATAAATATAAATCCGAGTTATATCTAAAATGTTCGACAATATTTAAGAGATGGTTAGAGGATTCAATTGAAAGAAATGTAGAATCTATTTCAGAATTAACGACTACTGGATTGAATTACATCATACACGACCAGCCCTTAAAATTCTTAATTAAGCAAGAGCAAAAAAATAATCGTATATCCATGAAATTCGCCTTAGAACAGGATGGGTTCGAGGGAGACCCTCTTTGTTCATACGGCGGAGGGGCTGCAGTGGTAATATCATTAATTTTACGTTTATCTATAATGCAAAGATTGGGACTTGGCAACTTATTAATATTGGATGAATCGATGGTGGCATTAGCGAACACATATGTACCGAATGCTGCATCATTCATTAGACAACTATCGGAAAAGACGGGCGTAAATATATTGATGGTCACTCATAATCCTGAGTTTTTAAATGGTGCCCACACAGCCTATGAGGGTTTTAAGTCAGATTCATTGCACCTGAAATGTATAGTTAATACATAAAGTGAAAACGCAAATAGAAATAGAACGCCGATTGATTAAACTAACTAATCGGCATAAGAAAAGACATTTGGGCGCAAATTTGTCTAAATTACCAGAAAACTGTAAATATAATTACTTACATGAACCAAACACGTTAGAGTACAATTCTTCTTTAGATGATTCCGATGTCGTAAAAATTTCTGAAGATAAACCCGTACGGATTTGCATGTATGGATCCGAAAATCCGGCAAAATGGAATGGTGATATATGTGATACTAAAGAGGTATCATCGGGGTGTGGATATTTTTGCCCGAAAAAGAGCGCAGATCAATTGTCTGCTGAATTTAATGAAATGATTACGGATGATGGGTATACTATTGAAAATTATTCAGATGTGGCTGCTTTGCAATGGGTGGTGAATGATAGAACCGTAAATTTGAAAAATCACTCTTTCTTCGTATATTATGTGTTATTAGTGTATTCTAAATTATGTATGTTTTTTAAAAGTGTTTAACTATGTCATGGTTACATAAAATATTGGATCATGACCTTCATAAAACGAAGGTGGGCATGAACTCCAGGGTCCTTCTCATAGAGACCCCGGGAAAAAAAGAATTTCTTCCATGTGTTGTTAGCACTGCGGATAAAGGAAGATTTCTAATTAATAATTCTATTACCAAGGAAGGTCGAATTAGGTCTGGAGTATTCGAAGGAGCTGAAGAGTCGTTGGATGTAATTATTCCTCCTTTGTTTACGAAGGCATATGAATTATCTATCCAGAAGGAATATTCGAATATTTTTAGTGATTCCCAGAGTTGTCTGTCTTATATAAAGGATAAGAGTGGGTTTAAAAAGGTCCCCGGTATGTGTTTTATTCCATTCTCATGGTCAGATGTGAATCTTAAAAGGGTTTTTCCGGGGTTATCGTTAGAAGACGGGATGATTAACGGTTATTGTAAATTCTTAAAAATTGAAATGGAATTTGCTGTGTTTTTATCTAGACCTGATTTTGTGGGCCTATACACTAGACTACCGAATAATCAGAATAGTGTAATTCTACATAATGTTGAATTTGGTCTCGCGTTTTTAACACTTAATGTCTGATTTTTTAAATAATTTCGTTGAATGGTCAAATGATCAGCTATTTTGCTCAGAAGTAGCAGTGGATTTCCTTCATGGTAGAGGTTCATCGGAATACCAATGGCGAAAGCACAGTATCGGTTTTGTTTCTAATACTTATGTTCCAGATTCAGATTTAGATAGTGGTCATGGTGAATATTGTTATGAAGAAGCAGATAAAAATCGGGTCTGTGATACTTGTCGATTTAAAAAGTGGTCCACTTTATATTCAAAAGATGATCCTGTCGTTGGTGGGAAATTAATTAATAATATAGTATACCCTCTTACTACATACTCTGGTCAGATACTTGGGGTTCAAGTCCGGTCTATTCGAGAAAAAAGATATGATACTTTCATGAGAAAGTATCGACCCGAACCATATTTTTTTGGTACTAAGGGGTCTATTGATAAAATATGGTTAAGGAAAAAGGTAATTTTAGTAGAAGGTCCATCGGATATGTTGACTGTTGAGAGGTTTTGCGATTTACCTGTGTTGGCTTTAACCACAAATTCCACTAATGAATCTCAAACCAGATTTCTAAAGTTATTTGTTCAGAATATACTACTATGTCTAGACAATGATATAGCCGGAAGAGAAGGCACCAATAAAATTTATAACAAATTACAAGAATATTTGACCGTTTCGATTGTAGATTATAAAAAATCAGGATTGAAGGCCAAGGATTTAAATGAGATGTGGCAAGTTCTTAAGGATGAGAACTTCGCATCACATTTAAAAAGTGTTTTAACAGAATTGGAAGGAACCAAAAATGAGCGAGAATGACGCAGTTCGTAACAAAAAAGAAAAAACCGCAGCCATCCCATTACTTTTCGGAGATTTTGAGGCCGCTGAGGTTATTTCCCATAACTTGATAGCAAAGCACCATCACGAACTTAGTAGTGCAAAATTTAGGTTTCTTTGCCGCAACAGGTCAACAATGGCGGGCGGAGAAAAAGTACCTGGAAACATTAAGAAAGCATCCCCCATGGAAAAACATGTCTGTGGGGGAGAAGTCGATTTTATAATGGTTGTGTCTTTGGATGTTTGGAATGACCTTTCGGTGATGCAAAGAATAGCTCTTGTAGATCACCTTTTGACGCGTTGTGTTATGCTGGAAGATCCTAAGACTGGAGAACCGAAGTATAAGATACGACCACCTCAAGTCCAAGAGTTTCCAGAAATAGCTGAGAGGTATGGAACCTGGAATGATGGTTTGGTAGAATTGAACGCATGTCTGAAAGATAAGTGATGTTAGATCTAAAGTATAGACCTTTGAAATTTGCCGATGTAATCGGTAATGTAGGTCCTGTTACTGTTCTAAAAAGAAGAAGTAACGACGGTACTTTGCTTCAAAGGTCTATACTTTTAGGTGGCCCAAAAGGATGTGGGAAGACTACGCTAGCCCGTATAATATCTAGAGCATGCATATGTAAAAATAAGGATGAAGGCGAACCGTGTAATGAATGTTATGACTGTCGTTCTATTATGGATGGTTCATCCTCATCAGTATTTGAATTCGATGCTGCTGCTCATGGGACAGTAGATAACATTCGGAACATAGTTGATAACTTAGACTATGTAAACTTCGATGGTAATCCTACTATTCTAACTCTAGATGAGGCACATCGTTTAAGCCCAGCATCCCAAGATGCAATGCTTAAATCGATGGAAGACAGAAGTCTTTTTGCGATTCTTTGTACTACTGAACCAAATAAAATACGTTCAGCAGTAAGGGATCGGGTAGATGAATACTCTATTCGTCAACCTGATAAGGATTCATTAGTTAGTCATTTATCTACTATATGTGATAAAGAAGGAATATTGTACGAAGATAAAGCCATATCAATAATTGTGGATTTTAATGATAATTCCCCAAGGTCTAGTATAAATGCGATAACATCGTTATCATATATCGGGGGATTAAGCGAAAAAAGTGTCGGAGAATATTATAAATTTAGTAGTATTGATGTGTTAAAAAGAGGTCTTTCGTATTTGGCTGAAAACCCTTCCTTCGCTATAGGAGAAATTTATGAAGTACTAGATAAAGAGCCTGCTTCATGGGTAAAGGATACGATTTTAAAGCTAATAAATAACTCCATAAGACATGCTCATTCCATTAAAACGAATTTTTCATATTTTTTCATACAAAAATCAGATATTGTGAAGTATGTTGGTATTAGCAATGTACTATCTAATATATTGAAGCCTACCAATGTGGATATAGAACTTGCTTTGCTTTCTGTTCTTAGTAAAACGAGGGAGTCTGCTCCTGTCGAGCATAGGAGTCATTCCAATAGTGTCCATAAATCATCTTTTGATCAGTCTGTTCCTCATACCGAATCAATAAAACCAGAGGCTGAGTTAAGGAGCGTTCTCGTAAGAAGTGACTTAACGCGGTACGCGGAATTTTCATCAACGAAGAGTCGTATTCTTGAAGTAGACGGGGTAAAATTTACTTCTGAAGAATCTCTCACTTCAGTGGACATGAAAATGGGTCCAGGACGTAAACCAGATATTATGAAAGAGGAGACGATTTTATCAGATATTGATAATAGTAAAGTACCTATATCAGATCAGGAGTTCAGTCGTGTCTTCACTGAAAAATTCTCAAGGCGATTCATCAACAACTAACACTTCCAAGAAATGGGTGGTAGTGCAATTATCTTCCACAGGAGAAAAAGAGAAAAATATTAATCTCTTTCAGAGATCTGTAAAGCGTTATCTCGGAAAGGATCTTTCCGTATTTGTTCCAGCTGCAAATTTATCGGCTAGAGAAGATAACCATGTTATGTATTACATGGATGGATATATTTTTATCGAACATGCTGCAAATATACAATATAATAAATTAAATGAAACCGCGTATTTTATGAGGGTCTTAACTCACCCGAAAACGGGTGTATGCCTAATTAATGACTCGGAAATCGAGGTCATGAGAAAGGGTATGGAAAAAATGAAGAAAGGTATCTTCGATAAGAATGATGAAGTGAAGGTAATTCGTGGTTCATTTAAAAATCTTACAGGGAAGATATCAGAGGTATATGATGGTGGAGAATTCGTTCAGATTGATGTGGGATTGTTGAGTAAGCCCTTGCTAATAGATTACCCGGCAAATTATTTGATGAAGTTATGAATCGCAGAATCGGTGGATCCAATATAAAAAAGCATGTTTTGATTGATATTAGTAATATCATACATAAGTCTATCTATATACTAAAGAAAGAGAGTAAATCTGGTTTAGGGAATCTATCTTTAAAGGTTTTTAGTTTAGTGCTTTCTGCTTTGGATAAAATTAGCACATTTGATGATGTTCGAATATTTTTTGACGGTAAGTCCACAAGACGAAATACTTTATATCCAGCGTACAAGGGGAATAGAGCAAAACCCAAAGAAAATGACACTGTTGGAGAGTTGTTAATATCACATGAGATTTATTATGATATCAATGATGTTTTAAAGTTTCTTTTTAAAAAGGCTGGTTTTTATTGTTATCATTCAAAAACTGATGAGGCTGACGACTGTATCGGATCTTTTTGTAGGTTATATGATTCAAGCATTAAAATAATCGTGTCGGATGATAAAGACTTCTTTTTCCTCCTTAAGGATCCTCGAACAGTAATATTCAAGTATTCTTTGTCATCGTATATAGATGCTGATTCATCAAAGAGTATGTGGGGGAAAAATATACTTCTAAATCCTCAGGATGTCTTATTATTTAAATCTTTGTATGGGGATGCTTCAGATAATATAAAAGGAATTCCAAGATTACCGAAATCATTTGTGAACATGCTTAGTGACATCGCTGATGTTGATGACCTTTTTACCAGTCGTAAAATACCTATTGATGTTTCACGAAAGATAAATGAAAATAAGGAGTTAGTTGAACTAAATCATAAGATAGTGAGTTTAAATCTATATGTAGATTTAAACGCTTCTGAAGTCTTACCGAATAAGAATATCCCTGAACTTAGAAATATCCTTAAGGATGATCTTAAGGATGATCTATCTTTAGGAGTTTTATTTAGAAATGAAAGCTTTCACGCCGATTCTCTCCCGGATTGGTATGTGTCTTTATAAACGAGTTAATTGGTATGGTAGTGAGCATCCTTTTGATGTAGACCAAGACCTGATACAATAAAGCGAATTACTTATTTCGCTTACGGAGAAAAATGTCACATATTGTCATTCAGGACCCAAACACTATTTCCATGAGATTTAGTAATAGAAGTGGGTTTAGTCATGGTTATGATAACATTGAAGATTTTATCGATAGACAATTCGGACCTGAGGCTGAGCAAGACCTTTCTTCTTTGGTGGATGCGGGCCCTAGTTCATTAGACTATGGTCTCTTAGAAAGATACCTTTACAGAATACCAATTCGAGAGGCAGATTTAATTAGATTATACTATAAAGATAAAATGAAACAAGAACAGATAGCTAAATTATTTAGAATTACACAGGCAGCAGTAAGTTATAGACTTCACCGAGGTATCAAGAGGATACAATTTTTGCGAACGATACCTGAATTAGAAAAGAAGGATTTTGACATAGAGTTAGCCCCTAAATTTTCAGAGCAGGATAGGGAAATATTATGGAGAATGTATGAGACTACCTGCCAATCAGAAATTGCCAAGCAAATGAGTCTTACTCAGGGAAGAGTGCGACACCGGTTTTTTAGGGCTTTGGGAAAGATAAAGGAATTGATAGCTAGTGAGATAAATGAAAATTATATCAGAATGATGATGCTTCAAAAGCACGGTATAAAAGAAGACTTCGAAAGTGATCCATCGGAAATACTAAAGGAAGCACTAAAGGATTTGGAAAGTGCTGAAACCGATCTTTCAATTGCGGTTCAAGCTTCAAAATACGGTAAATATTTTACCGTATTTTATGCCATAAGTGACAAGCATTTCAATATACTTCACGAGGTCTCGCTTCCACAGTTTAAAGACCGTGGAGACGCACAGATTTTACCGATAGAATGAGTCCGCAAATTTAGGTCTCTGATAGAGGGTTTATCAGTGCCTCTTAATAACTGATAAGGTAATGTGGGTACTACCTTTACATCCTACAGAACGGGAGGAACAGGGGAAATAGTAGATGCTACTATTAACTTGTCATCGGATTCCCCTATTCAAAATCCTACCGTAAGTATATACGGAAACCTCAATAAGATTTATGGGGATTTAGGGTTAAAGACTAATTACACCTTAGATTATGTTCTCTACATAAAGGGCACGAATCCTCGCCCGAATTTATATGTATATACTTTTGTTCTTAGGGCGACTAATAAGAATTCGCCAAGTTCCTCTTATAATGCATTTCGTGGTCCCCCTGGGTCTCCTGGTCCCGAAGGTCCATTTGGTCCCATCGGTCCTACAGGATCTATTGGTCCACCGGGACCAGCTGGTCCAGGTGGAAATAGTAGATTTCAGGCACAATTAGTACCAGGAATAGCAATTGGAACATGTGTTTCTGTAGCCTCAAGTTCTGGAATAAGTATAGTAGTCGATAAAGCAGATATTTTCGATGTGTCTCGAATGCCTTCTGTTGGTATACTTATATCTAAGTCGAGTGATACTCTGGGGACCATTATATACTCTGGAACGTATACTGTTCTCGGTTTAAGCAAGGGTATTAAATACTTTGTAGGGACCAATGGTGTTTTAACTGATGTAGCTCCTATTGCTACAGTTTCTTCTGTGTTTGTACAGTCTGTTGGTGTTGCTTTAAGTGATAATTCACTTTTAATCTCAATGCCAAATGATTTTGTAGAGAGGGTACCATGAAAGACGAAGACACTAAGCCATCAGAACCCATTAAACCCAGTAAGTCATTAAAAAAGGCATCTTCAAAGAAGTCTTCCTCGATTGATTTGTCATCGGAGATAAAAATTCCGAGTTCAATGCCTTTAGAAGAAGAGATGCAAAGGACTAGTGATGGTAATAAGATTTTTAATAAAGATGATTTATTAAGATATAGACTTTCAGAAGCTCAATTCCAAAATGCTCAGACTAATCTAGCACTAAAAAATACTGAATTTGAGTCTCAAAAGGCTCAATTCGAGCTGAAACTTAGAGATTTAATTGAGAATGTGAAGCAAAGTCGCTCACAGTATGAAGAAAAACTTCGGGCTTTGAGCATACTCAGATCAGAACTAGAGGGAAAGTATTCGATCAATTTTGATTCGATGTCCTTCCATGAACTCACTGGCGTGATTTTCGAGCACGTAAAATCCGCAGATCCCCAAAAGGAATAAAAAATATGTCTCTTTCTAGTCTACGTAAGCCCTTAGCTATTTCAGAATCGGGCTACAGTCAAGAATTAAATGATTCTGCCAATATTCAGGTTGGTGGTCTTAGCGCCTCCACCTTGGAGATTACAGGAAACGTTGATGCAGCTAACCTTCTGGTTAGTGGTTTATCAACTTTGTCAGGAAACGTCGCCGCGTTATCGAATCTTAGCGTCGCCAGTTCTATTACCGCTGCCAGCGCGACTCTTTCGGGCGCTCTTTCTGCAGCAACCGGTGCATTCTCCGGAAACGTTTCTGTAGGAAACATTTCTTCAGGCATCATCACTGGTTCTAGTGCCGCTCTTTCGGGCGCTCTTTCTGCAGCAACCGGTAGCATATCTGGGAACGTTTCTGTCGGAAACATTTCCTCTAACATCATCACTGGTTCTAGTGCCGCTCTTTCGGGTGCTCTTTCTGCAGCAACCGGTGCATTTTCTGGGAACGTTTCTGTAGGAAACATTTCTTCAGGCATCATCACTGGTTCTAGTGCCGCTCTTTCGGGCGCTCTTTCTGCAGCAACCGGTGCATTCTCCGGAAACGTTTCTGTCGGAAACATTTCTTCAGGCATCATCACTGGTTCTAGTGCCGCTCTTTCGGGTGCTCTTTCTGCAGCATCTGGTAGCTTCTCTGGAACCGTTTCTGCAGGAAACCTTTCCACGACGGGATCTTTAACGTCTAACGTATTAGCCGTTTCGGGTCAAGTTACTTTATCTGGCAACGTCACCGTTGGTAACCTTTCGACTACTCTGGGTGCCCTCAGTGCCAAGACAATAACTGCCAGTGCGAATATTTCAGCAGGCAATTTATTAGCCAGTGGTCTGCTGAGTGCAGCAACCGGTAGCTTCTCTGGGAACGTTTCTGTAGGAAACATTTCCTCAGGCGCGGTTTCCGGCACCAGTGCGTCTTTTACCAGCGCAACTCTTTCGGGTTCGCTTTCTGGTACAACCGGTAGCTTCTCTGGGAACGTTTCTGTAGGAAACATTTCTTCTAACGTGGTTTCCGGCACCAGTGCGTCTTTTACTAGTGCCGCTCTCTCGGGCGCTCTTACTGCAGAAACTGGTGCATTCTCTGGGAACGTTTCTGTAGGAAACATTTCCTCTAACATCATCACTGGTTCTAGTGCCGCTCTTTCGGGCGCTCTTTCTGCAGCAACCGGTAGCTTCTCTGGGAACGTTTCTGTAGGAAACATTTCCTCTAACGTGATTTCAGGAACTGTAGGTGCTTTCAGCACGAGTGTTACAGTTAATGGCATCGTTGTAGGCACGGACGGTAAGATCAGTAATTTGACTGATCCGACAGCAGACCAAGACGCTGCCACCAAAAAGTATGTTGATGGTGTTGCTGCTGGCCTTGACATTAAGCCATCTGTCAAGACCATATCTTCCTCTTTAATCACACTGAGCGGTACACAAACGGTAAACGGAGTTGCGTTAACCGCTGGTATGAGAATCCTCGTTGCCGGTCAGGGCGGCGGGGTAACGACTCCAGATACAGCAAACGGTATATATATCGTTGCAGCTGGTGCTTGGAGTCGTTCATCTGACATGGCAGCGGGTTCAGATGCAGCCGGTGCCTTTACATTCGTAGAGCAAGGAACACTATACGCAGACGCCGGATGGGTTTGCGTTACTGACACAGCAGTCGTTGGTACCAATGCTCTCCGATTTACCCAATTCTCGTCAGCAGGCGTCATAGAAGCGGGTGCCGGTCTGTTAAAGACAGGTAACACTATTGATGTTATCGTAGATGATGGTATCAAGATTGACGGTAGCAACAAGGTTGCAGTAAACCTCGCATCTTCCTCTGGCCTAGAGTTTAGCTCCAAGGCTCTGATTATAAAACTTGCTGATAACTCCCTGCAACTTGGTGCAGGTGGTTTAAGTGTGAAGCTTAGCGGCTCAACACTCGATGAGACGGCGAGCGGTCTTGAAGTTCTTGGTGTTCCCACTCTGTTCACCGTGGCGGGAACCGCCACTGCCGCTCATGTTACTGCAGCTAACTTGGGTGTTTATTCAAGTGGTGTTGCATCTGTTGGTGGTGATGCTTCAGCACTTCACTTCCACAACATGGTCGAATCTATGGACTTCTCAGCCCATAGTAGTGGATTGACCAAGGGAGATCCTGTCTACGTTTCATCTAGTTTTGAGGCCAAGAAGGCAACAGCGGCTGTAGCAGATGGAGACGGCATGGTCTTCGGTGTTGCTGTAGCGAACGTTGCTGGTGGTAACACTTCTAGAGTCATTTGTTCCGGCGTAGCACTTGGAGTGCTTACTGGGCTGAGCGGAACCGGTGCTGGTTTTAAGGTATATCTTGGCGATTCAGGTGGACTAACCACTAACATTGCCACAATATCGGCAGGAAAGCGCTTAATCCTTATGGGTGTGTGCATAAACTCGAACGACTTGTTCGTTCAGGTTCGTGATTACGGTCAGAAGGCTAGCTGATAACGTACTTTATACATAAACCTAGATAATCATCGGCCCCATAATCCTTAAGGATTATGGGGCCGATGTGTATATGCTTCTTATTAATTGTTCGGTTATGAGTACCGTCATCACGGGGGGTGGTTTTTATTACTCCCTTATATCAGTAGGTGGTAAATGGACATGGAAAGTAATCACAAATAATGTGGTGAATTCTGGTCAGTATTATTATGTAGATGATATAAATAGTCCTTTCGGTCCACTAAGTGTTGTAAATAGCCCGATTCCTGCGGATGTTGTGTCTTCAATGGCAGACTCTCTTAGTGTATTTCAGCAGCAGTTATTACCTAATTTATATTTAGCTTCAGGAAGTACTTTATCGATAACAGTAACGGAAGGAGACCCCGTTACCGAAGTAGGGTTAATTTCCTTTGTGAATACGGGTGCGTTAGGGTCATTCTTATCCGTAGGTTGTTCGCCATCAGAGATTTGGACTATCATTAATCCTACAAGTGTTCTGGGGTTAAACAAGAATCAGGCCGGTTCTACGTCTGTCAAAATAGACCCTTCAGACCTTTTAAGCACGGATTCTCCGTATTCCAGTGTAACTACTCTTTCCAATCTTTCCGTCCCTTTAAACTCTGTGTCGGTTACTTTAAATGTAGAGGTTTTACCACGTCCAGAGTTGTCTTTAAGTGTGTCTACTATAGAGTTTACATATAATATTGCAAGCAATACTTCTAGTGGTCCTATTGATGTTGATATTACCAATAGTGGTCCGCTAACTTCTATTCTTGAGTGTTATTTGAGTAAAATCCAGAACAGAAGTCCTTGGTTAAGTTTCATCCCCACTTCCTTAGGTCCCGTAGATAGTGGTGATAGTGAAACTGTTACTTTTACCCTTTCGGTATCGGGTATTACCAAAATATCGGGAACATATACTGAGACTGTATCTGTATACTCAAATAACGCTTCAAATTCTCCTGCAATTTTAACTATAGAGCTTATTGTTACATAATATTAAATTGTTCATTAAATCCTCTATTTTAGAGGATGAGTATGTTAAAAATAGATGATTTCAGCTTTGGATTTTCTTCGTCCATAGATGACTTTTATTCGCCACCTAAGTCGATATCGTTAAATACTAATAGAATTAAAATATCTAAATCTGCTGATTTAAGTGGGTTTGTGAGAATAGCTTCGGATAGATTGGTTCGAATTTCTCAAAATGACTTTTGGAAACTAGCCAAAGATGAAGATACGGGCGAGTTTTTTATAGAACGTTTAACTGATGATATTGATGGTCCGGTAAAGGGATGATTATGGATCATAACGAGATCTGCCGCATAGCATCTAAGATATCTGCATCCTCAAACGTTAGGACTGCGGGAAAAATAGAATTTATACGAGATCAAGGTCCTCTACGGCGAGATGTTCGGGCGAACGACTTTGAATGGTCTTCTGACTCTTTAAAAAATTTAGCCAAAATATTATGGGCTGCGCAAAGAGCTCATAGTTATTCGGTGTCTGCTTTAAGATTATTTTCTAAAATGCCTTCTAGTCAGTTTAGCCCGGATGGGTTGCTGGGCGGAAGGGGTTATATTCAACCTATTAAGGAATTAAGAAAATCTTTATCTCAGGCTTCAGAGGTTTTGTCCTCATTTACCGATACCCTTTACGATGAAATCAACGCTAGCCATTGGTCTGATTCAGAGACTGAAGATAGTAAAAATTTACTGAAGAATACTGAAGAAGTAAAAGATAACCCTGAAGCATTCGTCGAAGAGGAATATGAGGCGGAAGGAGAAACGGATTTTCATGAAACTAGTCCTTCGTCTTTAAATCCGTCGCCAGAAGATTTTCAGGATGAAATCGAACAACCAGACGAAGAATCTGATGCAGAAGATTCCGGGGGGTTTAGTCAACAAGCTTCGTTTGATCAGTACCCTTCCTTTTTTAAAAATACGCTTGCAAAGCAAAATGGAAGAGTACTAATGGGTACTAGTTCGTTACCTGTTAGCACTCTTCCTGGTCCCAGAGTGGAACATATCGGGCCTGGAGAATCAGTATATGGCTGGGTGAATGGTCCCGATGCGGTTCCCTCTGATGATCCCTCCTTAGAGGGATTTATTACTGATCAGCCAATATATGAAGATGTGTGTGCTGATGGTGTTTCTGGATATGAAAACCCAACAGACGGAGATAATACTTATCTTAAAAAAGCTTCATACTCTTTGTTACCTGGTTCTGAGAATTTGAAAATAATGCCTTTTTATGATCGTAATCTGACTAAAGCTGATGTAGAATGGCTTATGGCGAACTCAAGACCAGATGTCCCAAAGTTATCTACAGGAGAAGTTACAGACAGTGACACATCATGGTTATGGAAGGACATTTGAATGCCTTCTACATTGCCTTCTGAGTCCTGCTTGGATAAGACTGTAGATACTTTCGGTCTTGGTACTTATGATTACTCTCAATGGGGGTTTGATCATGGCGAGGATAGTAACAAGAAAAAATCAGAAAGAACTCTGCCTGATGATGGGGGACCTTTGGACCCTTTTGGACCTGATAGACTATTAAGTTATCCTACTATGATTTCCACTTCCCTCGTGCCTGGGGATTCTAGTAGACCGCCTTCCCAAAAAACTCCCCCTCCTTCATATTTAGACTCGGTAGTCCATTCAGTTTCTCAATCGAAACTTCCTCCGGAAGATCCTACTGTCGCTAGGTCAGATTATTATGATTATATGACAACTAGCACCAAAGTAAATTCTTTTGATGACATGTTTTCTAATAGCGGCGATGATACATATACTAGTTCGGATGAAGATTCATTGCCTTCATTGCCTAAAAATGAGCAGGAATTCGATAACAACTTGCAGTCATTGGGTAACTACTGGTCGGGAATGGTGATTCAAGATCAATCTGGACCAGCAGGTTTTCCATCCACTGAATTTGAGGATCCTCAAAGATACCAAAAAACTAATGCCTCGGAGAAAAATATGAAAAGAATGGCTACCGATATAGAATTGGTTAGGGGTTTGACAAAGTCCTTTCTTAAGGACTTTGGGAAATCAGAGTTAACTAGACGTCACGTAATGGCATTCCTACAGAAGAATAACCGTAATATGTATTTTGCGTCTGATGTAATCAGATGCTTAAAATTAGACCATGATATTATAGTAAAGGATGTTTTGGACGAATTTCCAGTAAAGAAAGAAGCATCTACAAGCCGATTATCTTCAATACGAGACATATTGATTAGTTACGAAGTACCTAATGGGAAAAATCCTGAGGTTGCTTCCGAATGTCGACTAGCTGCTGCTAACATAAGCCATGTGTTGGCTTTATTAGAAAGATATGGAGTTAAAAATGTCTGAAAAGAAATTGGATTTTGAAGACGGACTGGGCGACATCGACTCCATACTCCATAATCAAAGTATTTCAGATTTATCCTGGTTAGCTGTGGATGAAGAGGTATATAGAGCTTCGGAAGCGTTACCTAAGCAAAATCTGGATATGATCCCAGAATTGACTCAAGCATTGACATATTCTTCTGAAGAAGATATCCCTCACGCGATACCCCTTAAACCCCATGTAATGGTAAATCGGAACCCTTTAGATGCTCACGAAGCTTCTAAACGGGACTTATCTACCCCTATTAGAAATAGAGTGGCCAAATATGTGATGGAGGGGATAAATAACTCCGAAATACATAAAAAATTATTATTAGAATATTCTCCTGTAGATATACGGAATGCTAGTGCATTAATATCAGAGGTATTAAGTGAGTCTGGGTTATTGGGGAATGTTTACATAAATGCAAGCCATTTTCCGAGATGTGCTCAAGAGGATGTTAAGGATAGAAAGTTTCTAACAGCTTGCGCTAAAGCGTCTTCATATATCCTTAAGAAGGGTGAATGTAATGGATGCGTAAAGAATATTAATGGTCGATGTGCATCTTTAAAAAGAGATCTGGTAGATGAAGTTCCATATGGGTCTAAATTAGCGGCTCATTATGCGCCTCAGCTTGCGGCTGAGAAAAGAGTAGCCAGTTTCAACGATGATACAAAATCGTGGAAAGAAAAAATGAGGATAGCATTCCTATCTTCGCCTACTACTTCTAATCCTGATGGGGTGAAGCATGTAGCGTATCAAGCAAAGTTATCACTTACTCCTGTAAGTGATTCTGAGATCAGTGATTATGTAGATCGGCAAGCGTCATCAAAGCGTAATTTCATACTATCTTCAGATTATAGAAAATTCGCCACTAGGATGATGGAAGGATATAACGATATCTCTACCATGCGAAGTGCTAGTAGCTCTGAACTGGATAGTTTATCTAAGGAGTATGGGCTATTGGGCCATACCTACTTAGATATGGACGTTTTAGGGGGATGTAAAAAAACTCTATTTTTTATAAAAGCCAATAAGCTTTCACCTAAATATATTATAAGAAGAAATGCATCTTGCGGATTATGTAAGAATCTTCCTGATGGAGGTTGCGCAGAACTGTGTGGGTCTCACAATATTTTGGGTTCAATACCAGAATTTTCTAGGAATGATCTTATTCATGCCTTAGAATCCGCTCTAAAAACTAATCGCATATCATCTAAGGATATGCAGAATGCGATTTCTAGAGTATCAGCAAATGCTGATTTCAAGTTCTTGATATCAGCCATTAACCTTCATACGCCAAAGATCCAATCTAACTCCTACTCTAGCACAAAGTATAAGGGATTTTATGGTGGAGACTCTGGAAAAATTCAAATAGAGGAAGATGAGGTAAGAAGATTCATATCACACTTGATGAACACTGGATTGAAGGGTACTGATCTAAATAATGCTGTATTGAGTAGATATGCGAAATCAGATATTTCACACTTAAAATCTTTGGGATCAAGATTAGCTGCTGAAGAAAGTGTTCAGGGCACACATTATATCGACCCTACTGCATATTTAGACTATGGTCATGGATGTTCTGAGGGTTCCTCTATTTTTAAAAATAGGAGTCCCAAAAATATAATGGCTAGCGCAAAATGCACCGGATGCACTTTGCAGCTTTCTTCTGGGTGGTGTTCTAGATATGCCAAGAATCTTATAAGGTCGGTACCGGAGGACGTCCGAGAGGCAGCGAAGAGGGTTTCTTTGCCTATCTACAGGGAAGCGGCAGAAAATCCTGTAGAAAAATACGAACTCGCTACAGAGGTTATGGTGGATTTAAATGGATCAAAGGCGAGTCGTCTTCCAATATCATTTGATGATTTTGGATTTGATGAGTAGTATAGTTGATTGATGGATAAAGATGACTCTGGTCCCCATAAGGGGAAAATACTAACGTTCCCCTCTGGGGAGTCCATAAACCCAGATGATTTAGGAGCAGATTACGTTCTGGCTCAAGGAACGCATATAACTACTGCTGAATTAGTAAATCCTCAAGATATTTCTAAAGATTTTAGAGAAAGAGAAGAATATGTCGCAAAGTCAGAATTATTAGTAAAAGTAAATGAAAAATATTCTGCTGTAGATCTTGTTGAACAAGTAATTAAAGAAATTACTGAAGAATTAGCGCATTTAAAATATGAAAGAAGGAAAGCGGCAAAGGAAGGAAAGAACACTGTAAACTACACTATTTCCAGGATATCTTCATTAAGACAATTGGCAGATGTCTTAATGAAGAGAATAGAAAATGCAAGAGCAGAGCAGTTAGATCTAAAAAGTCCACGGTTTAGAGAAGTCTTAAAATTATGGATGGAATTCATCTATGATTCTATGGTAAAGGTCGAGGTCTCTGAACAAGTAATAGACTTGGTATTTAGACAAATAGAAGCAGATATTAAAGACTGGGAACAAAAAGTCATAAATATATAGTCATGCCTATCAAAGAAGTTACTTATAAAAGTGCCCTGGTGGGTGAGGTCTCAAGTTTCATAGAGAAAAAGCGTAAGTCCAAATCTGGGGGTGAGGATGGTGATGTAGAATTTCTTCCGGTGATAGATTTTATAGAAAAATTTAAACTGTTACCTTATGGTCTTTACCCTGTACAAAAATTGATTGTTAAAGCTTATTATAACGTTCCGTTAGATGATAAAAATAAATTAATAAAAATATCGGATAAGTTTAATGAAAGAATAATATATAATTTCACAGAAACTGAATATCTAAAATATCTTTATGATCAGGGTAGATGCAACATTCAAACACAAGATGGTATAGAAAGAAGAGAACTTTTGTTAGTGGTAGGCCGACGAAGTGGTAAAAGCGCTTTAAGTGCCATATTTGCGGCGTATGAAATATATAAACTATTAAAGAGAGGTAACCCTCAAGCATACTACGGTATGCCCGGAGGTTCAGAGATCAGAGTTCTTTGCGTAGCTAATGATAAAGATCAGGCATCTATCGTATATGGGGATGTTCAATCTCACGTAGAATCGGTAGATTACTTTAAAAGTTCCGTAGCTAATGCTACCCAGACATTCATGAAGTTTAGAACTCAGAATGATAGAGAACGATTTGCAGATTCCAATAAAGCCAGTATAGCGGCGTCCTTTAAAAGTTCAATAGCAAAAGGTCTTCGTGGTCGCGGTGTCATTTGTGCTATATTGGATGAGATAGCATTCTTTCAAGATACCGGATTTAGTAGTGGAGAACAAATTTATAGGGCTTTAACTCCTGCATTAGCTCAATTCTCACCAAGAGACTCGCAGGACAAATTAAAACCTATCGGTCCTTCTGAAGGACGCATGATACTAATATCATCGCCTGATGCAAAAGAGGGATTTTTCTATAGATTATATCAGACAGCCATGTCTAACAGCAAAGGCTCGTCTGATATGTTGCTCATTCAAGCTCCGACTTGGGAAGTGAATCCCACTTTGGATAGAAGTTATTACGAAAAGGAATATTATAAGAATTCAAAAGCATTCATGACAGAGCACGGGGCTGAGTTTTCAGACCGTGTTAGGGGGTGGATTGAAGATTCCAGAGATCTTTTGGAATGCGTGGATCCAAAGTTAAAACCTGTTGCTAAGGGTGTCGCAAGAGAAGTACATTTTGCTGGAATAGATGTTGGTCTGGTGAACGATGGTACAAGTATTGCCATTACAAAAATAAATAATGGTAAAATAGAGTTAGTTTACCATGAAACATGGTATGCCAAGAGGAAATGGAGTGATATAAATCCGCATTTAAAGGATCCTCTTACGTCTTATGCTCGCACACTTCAGGATCAAGAGAGAATAAGTATGTCTGAAATAGCCTCATGGTTTAAAGCTCTTTCAAACAGATTTTATATTCATAAAGCAATATTCGATCAGTGGAGCGGAATCGTATTTGAACAAGAATTACATAAAAACGGATTACGTCAATTTGAAATGAGAAATTTCTTTACTTCTGATTCCTCACAAATGTATCAATCTCTAAAAATGTTCATGTATAATAGGCAGCTTAGTATTTATGATTATCCATTACCAGAGTTGGAACCCGGGATGACGACGGGAAGACACTCACCTTTAATTTCTGAATTATTAGAATTACAAGCTACATCAGCAGGTAAAAATCTTATTTCTGTAGAGGCCCCAAAAGCCCCTGGAAAACACGATGATATGTCCGATGCTTTGGCACGTTCGGTATTATTAGCTTCGGAATATATTAAAGAAAACCCAGGAATTCTAGATAAGAAGATAATCGGAACCGGTGTAGATCATTTATTGCCGGGTAGAATCCCTACGTATTCATCATTCCACAAATCAAGAATGAAATTACATGGTGCAAACACACAAAGAATAGTGCCGAAAAATAGATTGCGTTGACCTATTTTTAAAATATAAAAATTATGGATGAGATAGGTGTAAAAGATACGATAGCATTTAGAATATCAGACCAGATCATGAGTCATATTTATCCTGATCAAAAATTTTCAGAATATGATTTTCTCAATGTATTCCATGTGTTTTTAAAAAGAGATGGTAACTGGGAGGATTTAATAAATGGTGACCCAAAGCAAATAGAGTTACTCATGGACTCGCTTAAAAGCATGATGAAGATAAAGAATAATCCTGAGAAGTATGGTATTGGGTGAATAACAAGATTAGTCACGATTCACATGTAAATACCATCAATGCCCGCTTTAATGAATTCATATCCAAAAGCGAAAAAATATCGAGAGAGTTAGAAATGTTATTAAAGGATTTGGAATCGTTTGATCATACCTTCTGTAGGACTTCTTTAGGTAAAGAGCTGAATGTAAAGGGTAATCTAAAACTTGATAATTTTAAGAACATTTTAGGGTCTTCTTGCGCTAATATTAAGAAGTTCGCTTTAGGTAAGCGAAAGATTTCGTTGGCTTTTGATAATAGGGATGATTTATCCGATTCACGCAAGACAGGGCATTCATGACTAAGCGCAAGAGTAACTCCTCAAATATTAACAAAAATGGTATGCCTGTAGTGAAAGTGGAAGATCAGATATCTTCTAAGCAGAAATTAACTAAACTGGAACGCATAGCTCGTCGCGAAATGCGTCAATCCATAAGAGTAGCTGCTTATAGTGGTGACTATGGAAATATGAACGGTGGTAATATCAAGTCCGGAGATTCTTCTTTTTATTCACCTCAGTTATCCACAGACTTTTTAGAGCTTCCGCAGTCTGAGAGAGAAAAGCGGGAGTTATTTAGATTTTGGTACAATACCCACCCTATTGTTGGTGCGGCCATAGATTTCCATACCGATGTCCCTATGAGCAAACTTCGTTTAAGTTTGCCGAAGGGTAAGGATCTAAAAAGAAATAAACAGATTCTTCATTTTTATCAGGAGATGTGTAGCAGAATACAGTTGTTCCAAACTTTATATGACACGACACATGAATATTGGTTAAATGGAAATGTTTATTTGTTTTGCGAAGACCACGATCTTACAAATGAAATACCCGATGATCTGTTGTCCGAGGAAGAACATGAAGAAGTCGGAGAAATAGATTATGCAGGCAGGACCACCACTAAGGAAACTACTAAGCGGGTTTTAAAACCCGAGGCAGTAAGATCCGATAATATTAGAGAATTCATCAAAGAGCACTATATGGGATGGCAAAGGATACAGATCCTCCCTCCTGAACAAATAAAATTAGAGGTGTTCCAATATACGAATAAAGCTCGTATGGAGCTAATCCCTTCTGAAAAGGATCGTTTATTAGTGTTAAGGGCTTCAGAAGGCAGTGACCCTGAATCCAATAAAATAGCTGATGATATTCCAGAACAGATTCGAGAAAATCTGTTAAGTGGACAGCCTATTCCTCTAAATACTTCTCCATATGATGACTTCTTATGTTCATCATTTTGTTATCATTTGTCTCACAAGAAGGCGGCTTATGATACCAGAGGAATCTCGTTATTGGAACGATGCTTACGTACTCTCATTTATCAGGATAAACTACGCCAGGCCCAGACTAGCATTGCTTCTAGAGCGATGACGCCTAAACGCATTGTTTGGGCAGATAAAATGTCGGAGCCCGATACTGACTCTTTAAGGGATCAAATAGACCAAGCCATAGTTGACCCTGACTTCACCATAGTGACTAACTTTGAAGTACACTGGGATGAAATAGGATCTCGTGATAGATTATTAGACTTAAGCACAGAGTATGAAATCACGAATAAAATGCTTTATATAGGTTTGCGTGTAACTGAAAGTATGTTAACTGGAGAGTCCTCCTACTCGGGTGAGAAAATTCATTTAGATGTAATGAATACTATGTACTTGTTATACCGGGAAAGAATGTCGGAATTCGTTGAACAATGGTTATTTAAACCGGTAGCCGAGAAAAAAGGATTTTTTGAAGAAGATGAATATGGAAACAAAAAGTTACTCTACCCTCAATTACAATTTACACGATTAGCATTGCGGGATAATTCTGAGTTGCAGGATTTCATGTTTAATTTATATCAAAAGGGTTCTCTCCCCGTATCATTCATATTGGAGCTACTTAATATAGATTCTGATGATGCTTTAGAGCAGTTAAAGAAGGATATGTTTACTCCAAATGATTCTACTTTTAACGAATTCTTAAAGGGAGTTTTAACCAGGGCTGGTGAAGAAGCAATAGAAAAGACTGACGCCCTGGATAGGATCATCAAAAATGCTGGATTAAATCGAGTGGATAAAAAATCAGATAGATTCGGAAAGGAAGAATCATAGAATTCTTCTGAATAGTATATATGGGATGACCATATACAAAACATCGGATAGTTCCCTCTCAGGTTATGAGAGGGAAGATAAAGAAGTACGCCGAAATAGTCCCACAGGTCGAAAACCACACAGGAAAAAGAAACATACTACGAGTCGCCGTTCACCACGACCTGACCAACGTCGCACAAGGATTCAGGAAAAAGACCCCGATTTAAAGAAGGGTGTGGAGGCAGACCCTGATTTATCATTGAATTATAAGCACTCATCTTTACGATCGTTTTCAAGAATAGCTTTCCGTATTTCTATAGGGGCTGTCCCCCCAGAAGTGATGTCTCAGTACTTTTCCTCTATTCCCGTTTTAAAAGATTTCTTAGTAATATTAAAAGGTATTAGTGAGAAGTTAAAAAATGAATACTTAATATTCCTAGAAAGTAAATATGGATTCTCGGGTTTTAAACAGGTTTATGATGATGTAAATGATGAACATGGGCCACCGTTAATGGAAATTGGTGATTACCCTGATTCTCAGCGCGAGGAGATTGAAACAATAAACACGGGTGTCTTGAATGAAGTAAAAAAAGGAAAGTTAGAACAAAAAAAGAAGTATAAGATAACGGATTTTAATAACATAAAAAAACTTTTGAACAAGATATCTAAAGATTATGAATCTTCTACACCTATTTTTAAAGCAGGTATTAGAGAGACCATAAAAAGTGCCTTAGAGAAAGAGTATGATTATCCAAAGCCATTCATAGATTTTCATATAGCGAATCCTGACTCGCTGGAAGACCTATCTCAAAATTTGACCAATTTAGAAAACACCGGGCAGATTAGTATTCCTGATGTTTCGGATAAACAAAAGTTATTAGCATTTCTCGCTTTAGCTTCGCTTCATAAATCATTAGAAGAAAACCCAGTTAATCCGGATTGGACAAAAATGTCAGCTAAAATACAGGAATTAGTAAATAATGTAGTCAATGAGTTTGAGTACATGGAGTCTTTAAATATGTTAATGAAACAATATGATGCGAATTCTAAAAGATTAATGGCGGATATTGAAAAAGATATTGAAGATGATTTAGATGATGATGATGTAGATGTACAGCTCCCCGAAAATTCAGGTTTATTTAGTTTCTTGCAGAACTGGGAAAAAGAGACAGATGACGTTTTAGAAGGGTTTGATGAATGGATAGGGGAAGTGAAAGATTTTGAATCTGAATTAAATGATATCTCAAAAGAGATCTCTAAAAATAGACCCCATTTTTGGACAGAGTTGTCAAAAGCATACTTAAAATACTTTGAGAAAAACCATCCGGAGAAGGTCCCTGCTATTTTAAGGCTGAGCACCGGCTCACAGTCTTCTAATGACAAGAGTATTTTGAAAATGCGTAAGACAGCTGAATATCATGGTACTAAAATACAGGGAAACCCAGATGGTGTTACCAACACTGGGTGGAAATCTATAGATAAAAGGTATATTGGTAGTATTCATCACAAGTCAATTCTTGATACTGCTCGTTCCATGCTTAAGGATGGTCCTTGGTTTGAATATTCTTGGCGTGGTGGTAGTGTAGATGCTCCTGTGAGAGCTGCTTTAGATATCGCCATAGCTACTGCCGATGAAAGTATATATCAAAGTAAAATAGATGCTCCTACTTATGAGTATTTATTAAACAAATTAGCCTCTTGGGAATACGACTTATTTTCTGATACATCATTGAATATGCCTAAATCTCCTAATAAGCGCAAGGCTTCTAACGTCAGTATTTACGACGAAATGGTCGAATTCGCTTCATTTATAAAATGAATTATAAATATCATTATTCAACGGATTATCTACATAAATTAGTGGACCATGAGTACGTAGGACAAGTAGTAAATGATAAAGATAAGAAACCCCTTTCTATCCTAATAGGAGTATTAGGAGCCATAGAAAAGGGTGGAAAAACAGTTGACTCAGATGAGTCTTCAGTAGGTATTGCTCAACATTATAGCAGGATTCTTCTGTCACCTCGTAATGTGCTGTTGGAAAACAAAGACTTTAAAAAGATTAGTGAATTGATAAAAAAGTTTAATAATAGTCATAAGAAATGAAATTCTTATGAATGATTTTGTTTGTGAGCATGCTGTCTTTTTATCAACCCCATCATTCGGGCATGCATTAATGGGAAATTTAGGTATGATTCTCGAATCAAACTATTCATCTCTCACTGAAACTAGTAAGAGATATAACTAGAGGACTAAGATGTCAGTAGACCACAACCAAAGAATCGCTGCGGAAATTAAGGAATTAACTCACGTGGCTTATGAGAACCCCGAAGCTCGTGAAGTTCTCTTGCCAATAATTGCAGCTAAGATGAAGATGCTAAAGAAGCCTAAGGAAGCTCCTAAGAAAGCTCCTAAGAAAGCTTCACCTAAGGAAGCCCCTAAGAAAGTTTCACCCATGGAAGCTCCTAAGAAAGCTCCTAAGAAAGCTCCCAAGAAAGGTTCACCCAAGAAGAAGCGTAAGGCTTCTGTCGATATCACCCTTTCCGATTCTCGGTGGTGATATTTACATTTTTCATGCTTTTTTTAAAGCAGTCTGGAGTAAAAAATGATTCCGAAGAGCGTTGCGAACAAAGTATTGAGTAATTTAGATTCAGCGGCTTCTCGCATTGAGTCCCTAGTGAATGAGGGAAAAATCGGTGCAAGAGTGGCTTCGACATTAGTGCGTGATTTAGACTCCTTTGCAGACCGTTTCGAGGTGGCTGCATTTGGTAAGGAAAATCTTAGTCGTCGCATATCTACCCTTATGAAGGGAGATAAGGATGAGGAGCATTACATGAAGTCTTTCGATAATGTGAACGCTCCTTTGAAGGTTCAGGCGGATGAGTCTTACATGCATGAGTCTGGTGACTCTGCTCGTTGGGATAGTATTCCAACATTTGATCAAGATAACTCTTCAGCGGTCATGAATCGCCCTGAATATGCAGTTGTAGACCAGAGTAAATGGTCAAACGACGGAAAAAGCGTCGCCCAACCGTCATTAATATCAGGGCCTCTTAAGAAGCATAAAGCTTCAGGTCCTAAGACCTGGGCTGACTGATCTTTCGTCATGCTTACAGGTATAAGATGAACACGAGATTCGCCTTCGTAGATGAAGTATTATATTCCAAGGAATTTAATACTGGTGATTGTGTACGCAAGACTGGACTTCGTGATTTCGTTTTAACTCCGTATGCCGGGCGTGTGCTTTATAGTGATACTGATACCGGGGTGGTAGTTGTTCAGTGGCCTTGGGGAGCCGAGAACAACTATCCCTCGGAATTGGTAATCGATAAATCGGGTGATTTTGGGACTCCGAACATGGATCAGTCTTATTCTACTTGGGAATCCACTAGATATAAAGATGATCCCGATACATTAAAGAATGATGTAAAGTGGCGAAAAAGTTTAGCTTCTGATATTTCTGAGGAATTTAGTCGATTAACCCTTCCAATATACAAATCTGCTTGTAAGGCTTGGTATCAAGAGTTACCAGAAATGGAAGTTCTGGTAACTCTCTCTAGTATTTATTCACCGAAATATGGTTTTGAACCAGTACGAAAATCAGTAGATGATGTGTATAGTTCTGGTCGTCGGATCGCTATTTATTGGGGAAGCAGTAATAGAAAGTATAGAGTAACTCAATCAGAGATGGTAACTGGGAAGTACAAATGTCCTCGTTGTGGTAATGGTCTAAAGCCTAGAACCTTCAGACATTTAAAAAGATTAATGTCATGTGGAGGACCTTCAGGATGTGGTTTTTCAATACATAATAAGGATTTATTAAAATGAATTCAATCTCCAAGATTCTAAAAATTAGTGGCTCTATTTCGAATACTCGCTTTAATGGCTTGAGATTGTCTGATGACTCGTCTTATTGGGGGACTCAGAAAACAAACGGGTTCTTTTACTCGTCTTTAGGGTATCTTGTAACTGAGGCTAAAGACGTACTCATAGATTTAAAAAATAAGATTCGAAAGTTATTGTCTGATTCTAAAAATGCTAGAGAATTTGCTGAATCCTTAGATAAGGAAAAGGGAAAAAAGATAATCGATTTAGAGTCGATACTTAAGGCTCACAAGTTGTGGGAGGATAAGTTAAAGAAACAAGCTTCTTCTCGCCTAGCCATTTTTGGGCTTAAAAGTCCATTACAAACAATTCTTGATACAAAAGATGATGCTCTTGATACGCCACCAAGTGTAATCGAGCAGCAGTTTAAGTATAATAAGAAATTTTTTAACTTGGTTAAAAAGATTCAAGATGAATATGAAGTATTAATACAGAATCCTTCAGAAGATTCAGAAGATAATGCAGAAAAGCTGCTTCGGGATATAGATGAAGCGTTAGACATGTCATCAGGAATCCTATCTAAAATTTACCATGAACCGTCGTCCAAGGCTGTTCCTAAAAAGCCTCTTCCACCCAAACGGAAGCCTGAATATACAGAATTAACGGATGAACAATTAGAATTTATAGAGCCGGAGCAGGAATATGCGGAAGTAACTGATGGACAGTTACAATTTGTAAAGGATCCACCTCAAACAAAGTTTAAAAGTCGTCGTAATATAAATCGTGACAAAAAGGAAGAAGAAAAAGCCATAAAGAATCTTCCTGAAATGCGTTCTTATTTTGCAAGGTTACTGAGAATGAAACCAGAATCTGCGGCATATAAGAGTTCGCTTAAGAAGTTATTTAGTCTGTTAAAAGATAACTTTGGCGAAGAAGCAGATTTGAATACTGTCTTAACGGCATCGTCTCACATATCATCATTAATACGTGATAATCAGAGAGTGAGAAATGATGTAGTGGTTTATTTATCAACTTTATGGGGAACTTTATAATTTCTATAAATTTTATAGTTAAGGAATTTTATGCCTCGTAAGCATTATGCAAATGCAATAATTTCTCGACAAAACGTTCCATTTGATGAGTGGATGGACGTATTGAGAGGACAGAACGAGGGGGCTGTTCCTAAGGATCATATTAATCGGGTAGCAAAAACCGTCTTGCGGAAGTGCGACCCGAATCAGTATTTATTATCCCATTCCACTATAGTAGCATCTGTTGATACGATTGAACCCAAGGGAACCAAGACCGGACGGTTAATGAACCGTGGAGTACAGATCGATGTTAGATATCCGGATTTTAGGATAAAGTCCGGTTGTTTACCGATAATTAACAATAATGGAGACGCTTGGTCTCGTTCATTGTTACTTTCTTCTTATCGTACATTTATAGGTTCTCCGAATTACTTAGAACATGTCCAGATACCTGAATTATCGAAAGGTTTCATAGTTGATGCTGTGGCCCGTGACTTGGGCGACTCTTGTTATGTCGACATTCTAGTGGCAACGGACCGAAAGCACGGTCAACTGGTAAATGATATTCTTACCGGGGACATTACTGGAATGTCAATGGGCTGTATTAGTCTATTTACTATATGTACTAAGTGTGGAAATGTTGCTTCAGACGATTCTCAGTTATGTCCTTGCATACAATATGAGGGTAAGCATACCGAATTTATTGATGAACAAGGTAATAAACAGAAAATTGCAGAATTAATTGGGCATGTAATGGTGCCAAACAGTAACCAATTTATTGAAGCAAGTTGGGTGAAGAATCCAGCTTTTACTGGTGCCGTAAGAAGAAATTTCTTAAATCAAAATATGATTCAAACAGCAGCAAAGATCAATGACGCTGCTGAAGTTTATGAAATCAAGCGATCTATGCCTGATTTAGATGGTATGAAGAGAGCTGCTTTTACTTATAGAAAATCGGATGATGACGAGACACAGGATATCGGAGACGGTCAGGAGCCTTCTCAATCACAGAATGGTCCTTCCTCAGATTCCGAACGACCGGTCAAGAGTGACCAGCTGAATTCTCTTATTGATAAAGTTCAGGAGCAACTCCTGAGCTTAATAATGGAGAATCTCTCTGATCGGCTAAAACCGAAGCCTGAGGATGTGGGAACCGTAGTTTCTGCTCCAGTAGATCTAACTGCCGGAAACGATAATATCATTCATAGTTCGGCAGATTTCGAGCGCCATGTAAAGCGCAAATTCGCTAGTTCTACATCATTAGCGGACTGGGCAATTAAAACCCATAAGATTGTTCATGAAGGAGGAGTTAAATCTATAAAAGCGGCACGTCTAAAACCGCAAGATTTAATAATCCTTTCATGGGTTGTTGATAATGTTAATGGCAGGAGATACGCTTCTGACCTTTATCAATTGTCAATTAAAATTGGGCCTTTGAGCAACTATCCAAACGAGATATCCTTTTTAACAGCGTGTTCTATCAAATTTGGTCGCGATTTAACGGCCAAAGAGGAGAGATTCTTAGTCTGGAAGGGTAAAATCGCGAGTATTGCGTGCTTTTAGGGCCTTGATAAGTTATTGATTAACAGGAGACAGATTTAATATGCGTACACGTACCACCTGGCAGGGCAAGGGAAGCGAAACCGCGCGTCAGGCGACAACGGTCCGCCGTGCGGATATCTATGACATGAACTTTGGAGGACCACGTCCCCAACCTGCTCCGGACCAATATATGGCTCCGGATGCAGGTCCAGATAAGTGGGCGGAGACTCCAGCGTCATATGACCGTATTTCTGAAGAGTATGATTCAAAGGGTCATGTTCTTCGCAACGAAAACGGTATGGCGGAGTTCCGGAAAAATACTTTTGATCGTCCTTCATGGGGTGACGAGAAGAAATATGACAACCGTACAGCTTCAGAACGCAAGGCAGTTGCCGCTCACAGACTTGCTTCATATTTATTAAAGACAACTGACCGTGGCCTTGTTCGCAAGGTCGCTCTCGGATTCATGTCAATGCCCGATGCAGCTGTTAGTACAGCTCTTCGTGCAGTTGATCAGATTTCTCCCAAGTCTCTCCCAGATGAATCTCGGTTCAAGCGTGCCTTTGCTTGTACTAAGTTAGCAGCTGGAATGCTTGGCGATGGTTCTACAGAGGAGTCAGTCGAACGTCTCGCTCGTTCGATCTACGAGGTCGACGACCCTACTCTTCGTTCCATTGTGAAGTCTGTTGCTATGGCGAAGATCGCCCAGCAGCAAGAGGAAGAGGAAGAGGAAGAGGAAGAGGAAGAGGAAGAGGAAGAGAAAGATGCCTCTTCTATGAAGCCTGAGCATCCTGCTAAGCAAGCTCAGGAAGAGGAAGAGAAAGATGCCTCTTCTATGAAGCCTGAGCATCCTGCTAAGCAAGCTCAGGAAGAGGAAGAGGAAGAGGACTCCTGTGGTTCTGATTCCATGATGGGTGGCATGCATGCTCAGGCAGAAGAGGAAGAGGAAGAGGAAGAGGAGGATGAATCCGGCGTCCCAGTTGATGTCCAGATTATGCTCGAGCAAATGAAGCTTCCTGCCATGAGCGGTCTTCCTGCCATGTCAGAGTCTCCTGCAGCTCCTGCAGCTCCTGCAGCTCCTGCAGCTCCTGCAGCTTCGGTTGCAGCTTCTTTAGAGGCTCTTTTTTCTGATGATCCTGAGGTTCAGGCTCACCGCGAAATCATGGCAGCTTCAAACCCTGGCTTTAAGTCAGGACGAGTTGCCTCGACCAGTGGTGCTAAGAAGCTCGGTAAAGTCCAAGCTTCCGATCAGAAGAACGCAACTTCTTCTTTAGAAGCATTGTGGGATCGTTCCTGAAATAAAATTTTAACCCCAGATGGAGACTAAGGTTTTCATCTGGGGTTTTAGATAAAGAAACGCAGACTTTTACAGAACCTAGGGAAGTTTTTAGGGAAATATAAACAACAATTTGGACGGATTCGCGGAATAGGCCGGACTGAATTCACAGATTGTAAAAATTCATTGTTTACCCGAAAAGCTGACTGAAGGACTGGAGTAATAAAATGGGAATCGGCGGACAAGCATCAGGCGATTTTAAGCTTGACAATAGTGCGCTGCGTATCCTCTACTCGCTTATCAAGGATACTATTCCTTCTTTAGCGAGCGATGGATTTACGCAGAATAATCCTTCTGTCGTAGTGGCAGCTGCGAACGCTTCAACAACCTTTCCTGTGGACGTCAAGAAGGGCGTTCTTGGTGGTTCTTGTGCGTTCCTTCGTCCCGACGTGGGTTCTAACGTAGTTGGCGGTGCCGTAGTCGATGGCATGGGCGACTATTACGTTGGTACGCGTCCAGTAGGTCTTTTCATCAATGACGCCAAGGGTGGCGCATATGAGAACACACCTTCGGTGGCTTCGGGCAAATGCCCGTTCCTTCGTGGTGGTTCCGTTGGTGTTAAGATTTATGAGACCCAGAAGCAGATTGGTGCTGATGATGACCTCACCTACTTGGTTGGTGATTTCCTCTACGCCTCAGTCAATGGCCTTCTGACCAAGAACTGGGAAGACTCGTACGAGAAGCAGTGGATTGACACTGCTACTACGGGCAGCGGCGCGGGTGGCGTTGCAATTGAACCGGATGTCACCCGTATGGGTGTTGTCCTTTCACCCCCAGATGCAAACTCATCGGAGCTGTTCCTCGCGCTCTTCTTCTGAGCCTAGGACAGAGAAAGGACTATTATTATGGCATACGGAGTACAGGTGGTTGATAACGCCATCAAAGAGCAGATTGTTGACAAGTTCATTGGAACGAGCGCTGGTCGTCGCCACTTAGCGGCTTCTATGATTCAGCCTCTTCGCGAGCGTCGCGATTATTCGTCCGTTGGCCGCAAGACGTTCCTCGTCGAGCAGCTACCGGACGGAGCGCTTCCCATCTACGACAAGGACCCCGACGTCGTTGCTTACGTCATCGGGGAAGAAGGCGAGTCGATCACGGCGGTTTCTAAGCCCCGCCGTGTTATCTTCCCGCTCTTCGAGATCGCGGCCCTCCCCAAGGCTCCTCTTACGCAGATCAAGGAGCGTCGTTACGACCTCCTCAAGCGTATGCAGGACCTTGGTAAGGCTCAGATCCAGGCTGCTGAGGACGATCGCGTGTTCAGCATCCTCGATGCTATCGCGGTTAATGGCTTCGACAGCCTTCCTGGTGGTACGAACCCGGATATTCCGGTCGTTGCTCCCATCTCGCCTGCCATCCTTGCGGATGCGTTTGCCGAGATCGAGCGCCACGACCTGCGTGTTGCTCGCGTTTATATGAACGCGACCGATTACGCAGACGTTCGTAAGTTCGGACGCGACGTTCTCGATATCGAGAGCCAAGCGACGCTCTGGAAGACCGGTATGATGGCAACGGGCTGGAACGCCCAGTTCATCGTCTCGCGTCTCGTTCCCGCAGGCGTTGTTTACGTCTGCTGCGAGCCCGAGATGTTTGGTCGCATCCCGGTTCGTACTGAGCTGACCGTATTGAGCGCGGATAATCCCGAAGAGCGCACAATCGGGTTCAGCATGTTTGAGAATCTTGGTATTGGCGCATACAATCCACGCGGATTAGTGCGCCTCATCGTCCAACGCTGATTTTCGGAATTCCGGAAATCATTAAGCCCCGGTCCTTGATTGGATCGGGGCTTAATTGTTTTATATCCCAGTACAGAGGCTTATAACCAAATGTAAAATTTTATATGATGTGCAGAATATGCAATGCTGTTAGCCAGCACGATCTTTGCAATGTATGTCGTCAGGATACTAACTACTTAGTAAAATACCCAGTATTAAAGAATATCCTTACAGATTCAGCCTTAGAGGTCTTGGATTTTAATCCCTCGCGCTCTGACTTTCAACGAGTAGACGTTATATGTGGTGAATGCAAGAGTACTAATAATATAGATTTAGTTAGCATCCTTAAATATATAAGACGTCATCTAAAAAAGAATCCCTATAACATATATAAGTGTCATTCATGTTCTAAAAGAGGGGAATCTCTCATTAGTCTCAAAGAGGTGATGCCGATCATAGATATGAAACTCACACAGGAAAAACATGGTGGAATAGGTAAAAATGTAAAAAAGTCCCTTGTTGTGGTCAAATGCGAGGATTGTTATGAACTATCAGACATTAAGTTAAGTAGTTTACTGCATGGGGCTAGAAGGCATCAGAAGCTAGGTCGAAAGTGTATTTACAAGTGTTTTAAGTGTGGTGTTCTATTGCCGGATGCCATAAAGAAGTCCAATGATGCCAGAGCTAAGCAGTTAGCTGTAGGAGCCCGTTCTCATATCGAAGTCGCTTTAGCCAATAGATTAAAGGCTTTGAATATAGAATATGAGGAGTAGTTTCGTACCGATATGTATGTTTGGGACTTTTACCTCCCTAAGTATTTATTATTAATAGATGTAAATGGAGAATACTGGTATGGACTATCTCGGAATAAATCAAAAGATAAGTCTAAACTGACTTATGTAGAAAATTATCTACCTGAATATAAAACCCTAATCATAGAGGAAAAGCGTTTTCTAAACCCCTTGATGGTAGATAAAATAATTAAGGACGCCATAGGAGAATCTAAGAAGATTACGGTAGAAGAGTTTAGCTTATTGGATGTGATCATTAATCAGTCCTCAAAGGTATCTAAGTCCAAAAGGTCTACGGAATCTGATTTTTTAAACTCTTATCATTACTCAGGATTTGGTCGGAACGGGAAATTAGTAATTACGGCACATCTTAATGAATCATTGGTGGCACTTTGTAAATTTAGTGGTACGACTCGACAAGGCACTGCTAAGTCTTTGGGTTATAAATGTTATGAAGTCCTGGAACTTGACAGATTCTGCATACATCCTTCTTATCATAAAAAGAACTTCGCTTCTTGGTTTTTGTCACGATGTATGAAATTAGTATTTGAATCGAATAAACTTATGCAATGTTTGGTATCATTCGCAGATCCCACATATGGTCATACCGGCACTATTTATAAAGCCACAAATTGGGAAATGAAAGGCAAAACCAATCCAAGTTACCATTATATGGATCACTTAGGGGTTCCAGTCAATAAGAAGAGGATTTATGACTTTGCACAAAAACTTCGGATGAAGGAAGCTGAATATGTTGAACTTCATGGACTACAGAAGTTCTCTGAATTACCCAAGATTAAATATGTTTACAAGCGTTTTTCATCCGGGTCTAGATAGTTCTGTTGGTATCATGTTCCAAATGGGTGATGGGGATCATTACCTTTTCATTAGTATGAATTTACTGTGTTGATGTTCGTTCATATTTGTGCTTCGCTATTTATTAGAACATACTTATCCTTTAATTTTTTATGTCACACATAAAATATGAATCGTAGTGCTATTTCTCCTTCGCGAATCTCAACGTCTCTGCGTCGCATAGCTTCCGCTATCGAGAATTCGGAGAATCCCTCACGTGAGTTGGTAGCAAGGGAGTTACAACGTCTAGTAAGAAAAATAGCTGGTAACGAAGACGGAATTTCAGTACTTGGTCAAACGGTAAATGTTGAGGTTCCCGGTTTGGGTCTCGTACCTGTAATACTTACTAAAGTCGAATTCTTTGATGAGAAGAATACTCGAAATGTGGTAGGAACTATAAATGGTTTTATGGTCAAGACTAGTACATACAGTAGATCTTATAAGGTAGATCCTACTGATATCCTTCCTGTGGAGTTAAAGCAATATTTCGATCCTGAAGGATTCCGACCTGTCGACGCTTTTGCCATCGCAATAGACAAAATTCTTAAGAATTATGGGATAGAGGACGAGTACCCAATTATAGAAAATGGTATATATTTTTCTAGTGAGCAGGATGACGACTCAATATAACGATAAAGAATAGTAGACTACAGGATTCCTCATCGAAATCCTGTAGAGTGCTCTACACGCATTTAATTTATAAAATGTGTTAAGTATATAGGGAAATAAAGTGGAGAAGTATTCATCCTCCCTGGGTCTAAAGTTAGTAAGTACATAACAATGTGATTAAAGAAACTCGGGATATTGAAGTTCAGTATAAACCCGGCCCACATGACGACGTTAGAACATGTGGTTCCTTTATATAATAAAAACCAGGAATAACTAATGATTTTTTTAGTATAGTATTCTGTGATACAGATAAAATTTTCTAAATTTGATGGTGGTAACATAGTATCAGCTGGCGGAGATTTAGTAGAAGTCACTGATAAATATGTAATAGTTAAACATCAAGATGTCAGTTACTCCTTCCGAAGGACTCCCGGTTCTAAATCGGGATATGGTATTGGGGCGGCAAAAAATTGGAGGCTGGGGTTAGAAGAAAGAAACCAGCATGTTCACCCTGAAAATCTGAAGAAAAGATAATTTAACCATCAATATATAAGCTATTGATGGTTAAATTTTGTGTAACTTCCTAACGGAGAATTTCTATGAAAATGCTTAACGTTGTTTCAGTTTTGATTCTAGCTCTCGTGTCTTGTGGTAAGGACGAAAGTAAGCCTGTTGATGCCGCTTCTTCGGCTTCCGTGGGCTCTGGTGGCTCCGGTGGTGCCAAAATGGTTAGTGGTTCAGGAGGCGCAGACGGAGACGGAGGAACGGGCGGAGCGGTTGCATCCTCGGTTTCCGGTTCTGGTGGAGCCGGTATGGGTGGTTCTGGTGGAGCCGGAATGGGTGGTTCTGGCGGCAAGTGACTATCTAGCATATAATGTCCAAGGGGAAACGACCGATATCAGTCGTTTCCCCTCATTAGTTTTTTCATATTGATTTGGTTTGTGGACCAGAAGATTTTTTCTTCTTCCATTTCTTACATTGTGCTACTTCTAAATAATCGGAAAGATTGACAGTTATGGATCATTTCTATCAAAGTGTTTCTGGTTGGTTTGAATCTTTGGATTTATTTAGTTTCGTTGTAAATAAATATGATCAAGCTCACTTCGTTGAAGTAGGTTCTTGGAAGGGTCGCAGCTCCTGCTGTATGGCAGTAGAAATCATAAATTCGAAGAAATCTATCAAATTTGACTGTGTAGACTTATGGGAATACTCTGATTCCCAAAATGATATTTCTTCTAATGAATTTGAAGGAGTATACGGGGAGTTTATTTCCAACATATCTAAAGTTGCCCATTATATAAATCCTGTAAAATCTACTTCAGTAGAAGCATCTAAACTATATTTAGATGCTTCTTTAGATTTCGTCTTTATAGATGCAGCACATGATTATGAGAATGTGAAAAAAGATATAGAAGCTTGGTTACCTAAGATGAAGTCCGGTGGTATTATCTCTGGTCATGACTATTTCTTTTCTCAAGGGGTGAGACGTGCTGTACATGAAATACTCGGTGAAGTGCATACTACTTCAGAATCTTGGTATAAAGAAGTTTAATAAACTCATTATGATCCATGGAGTCGAATCATGAATAAATCATACCTAATGGGGATTGTAACTTGGATATCGGCTGTTTGCTTGGCTGGCTGCCCGTCAGATTTGACTCAAAAGAAAAATGAGCAGGTTTCCAGATTAAGAATAGTTAATGGTTGCAGTGACCCGATGTGGATTTTCTGGTATAATTCTGAGGGTGGTGGGGACTCGGGTACCCCCAAAAAATTCATACTTGATGCTGGCAAACCCTATCTGGATGTGCAAATCCCAGACGCTGGATTTGCTGGTTCACGTTTTTGGCCGGGATATAACTGCGATCCTGAAGGAAACGGTTGTCAGATAGGACAGAGTGGTGGTCCCGCTAAGTACGGGTTCACTTGTCCTCCTGAGGGTTGTGCTCCACCAGTTGATAGTAAATTCGAGGGTACATTCGGTTGTTTATCAACTGTCGACCCTTCTTTATGTCAAATAAACCCTTCTGGGGCTCCCGGTCAGCGTTTACCTACCGCTGATTCTTGGGACACTAGTATGGTGGATGGATATACTCTTCCATATAAAGTTAGGGTGCTAGACGATTGCATTGGTGGTCCTAATAACAACGCGATTGACTGTTCTAATCTTTCGATGTCTTCTTGTCCCGATAATGAGGATCTTTCTTCTGGCGGTATTCATCCAGAATATTCTAGTATGGAACTAAACGTTAGTAACCCATCGACTGGAAAGAAAGCTGGATGTTTTTCTGATTGTGGAAGACTTACTTATAACAATTGGAAGTATGAACCGGGGTTAAATCCGTCAGATTTACCGGCTGTTGATTATTGTTGTCCTGTATCGGAGATTAGTCCAGAATCTTGCCGAAAGGGGCCAGTAGCTAACACGAGTTATGTCGATCTTATACATCAACAATGTCCTCAAGTATATGCATACTCCTATGATGAAACAAATCCGAGCGGAGCATTGTGGTCCTGCCCAGCCGGGACCAGATATGAAGTGACGTTTTACTGCCCCAATTTTTGATAGCTGATTTCAAGTCCCTTTTCCATAAAATCTATTGTGGCTGCATTTCTAGATATGGAGAAGTCATATGTTACATTATTTATGTTATTGCCAGTTTGTTCCTCGTTGAAATTCCAACTATTTTGCCAAGATATTTGAGAAAATTCATTTGTGGAAAATCCCATCAGTCCAAAAACGCTTATTCATTAAGTAATGACTAGTGTTGACAGAGATTCCGAATATCTTCACATCTTTCTTGCTTTGTATGATAGTTGTAACCCTTCTTTCTTCGGCTGTGCACTTTCCTGGAACATATTAATATCCTCCGGATTTATACCATCCCGATCCTATTAGTAAAAAAGCGCCCTGTTTTGATATTATCCTTTTAAAGGTGTTTTCTTTACATTCGGGACATTGTTTTAGTGGTTCCTCTTTAATGGATTGAAAGACTTCAATTATTTTTTGACACTTGTCGCATTCATATTCGTAATTGGGCATATTTAATTATACAGCTTTATAGATCTAGATAACATCTTAATGCCTAGCGATCATTATGAATGATTTTCTTTCTTTTCTGGATAAACATGGTTATTTTTTAACAGCTTCAATTGTCTGGCCTGTCTTTTCCGGCATAATCAATTATTTTTTTCATAAAAAATCACCTGAGGCATGGGTGGCATGGTCAGAAAAGAACCCGAAGCTTTCTGTAGTAAATAAAATTCTTAGGGCAGCTGGTTTTGATCCTGTGAAATTTTTGGAAGCTATGAAACAATTTATAGAATTGTATGCGAAGCAAATTGAAAAGAAAGAAGAAATTGTATCGCACGAGTCGAACCAAGATTCGGAGGTTCCTGCTGTCGTGATTATTGTAGATGATGTAAAGCCGGAGTCTACTTCCGAACCTATTAAGAAGGCATTGAAGGTTCCTAAGAGTATTAAGAAAAAGACTCCGCCAAAACCTCTGAAAAGTCGTAAAAATTAGATGTACATTTTCCCATGAACGGATTTGGGAGAAGGAACAAAGTCGGTAGTCTAAGGTTAGAAGAAAGAAGGCACTTAATTATTATAGGGATTCAGGAGTCCCGAAGAATATATGGATTTAGTAATTCGACTTATCGGGCTATGACTGACTCCCACGGAGTGGTTAGTGTTAACACTATAAACCGATTCCGCAATATTTATGACAAGTTATTTATGGAGTCTTCTCTATAAATCATGCAAATTAATGATGACCTACGTATTTCGAGTAATGGTGTAAAATTTATAACTAAGTGGGAGGGATTAAAACTTTCTAAATATTTATGTCCCGCTGGTAAATGGACTATTGGTGTGGGTCATGTTATACTTCCACATGAGAACATATCGGATACTATTACAAAGGAGCGGGCTGAATCAATTCTGCGTTCCGATTTAGTGAGATTTGAAAAAGCAATCAAGAAGTTTATAACTGTACGTCTAAATCAAAATCAATTTGATGCCCTGGTAAGTTTCATATTTAACACTGGTGAGGGTGGTATTAGAAATACTTCTGTACAATCGACGGTAAATGAGCAGAAGTTTTCAGAAGTACCTGAAAAACTCCAGATGTGGAGTAAAATGAGACAAAATGGAAAGTTGGTGGTTAGTCAGGGACTTTTAAGACGAAGAATGAGTGAGTCAGAATTATTCATGCTTTCTGTTCCTGAACCACCTTCAATGATTTTTCATTTATGGACTAAAGAATCATTGAAGGTGGTTCAGGCGGTTCTCACCGAATTGAATTTCTATGATAAATCCATAGATGGAATATACGGTCCTGGTACTGCCATGGGTCTTAAGAAATACTGTATGTCAATTAATTTTTTGGATGGTCAATATGATGACAATGGGATTGCTAAATCTTTATATGATTCGATCGTGATCAAGAATCTAGGTTAACCTACGATTCTGGCTTTATGCGTTTTCTCCCTGGTCTTGCCTAAGTATTTATTGATATTATTTCTTAAATGTTCGAGGTTCTCATGTACAGGGTGAATAAATTCAATTATTTTCCCATTCACATCAACATATAAAATATAATTAGGTAGTTCGATCTTATAATCAACTAGTTTATGCTCTGTAAAAGGGACCCAAGCGAATTCCTTCTTATCAACTACTCCGCAAAGTTGGTATAGAGAGTCGTGTACTTTCATGGATTCGATTACCTTTAATTTTAAAAATTCGAGAATGGGGAGAGTCTAGACACCTAGAATTTTATAAGATGTGATAATTCCAGACGTCTAGATAAGTTACATTACCAATTCAGAAATTTTCTCTATACTGGTATGATCGGGAATCGCTAATCCTCGTTCTAAGTAATTTTTGATTCCTTCTAATGAATATTCTATCTTATGATCATCATACCACTCTGGTTTTTTAGTGCCTTTATTCCACTTGGCAAATAATTTTTCTCCTTTATAATAAGACCGATATGCTACGATTGTGCCTTCATTCCGGTATATAAGAGGCATTACTTGTGGTGGTTTAGTGAATGATGATTCTCCCCATTGAATTCTACTCATGTCATTTGATACCCTGTTTAACACAGATAAGCAGGCATGTGTTTTATGGAATCTTTTCGTATACTCTCTTGATATTTCATAGGCATGGGTTAATAACCAAGAAAAGTTCCCTTCAGATTTCACTGTCCACCTAGAGCATGGGTGATTTTTCATCAGCAATCTATAAGGCGGGTCTGTTAATTTAAATATGTGATATGCATTAGAAAGCATTTGGGCTGATTCTAGCAGCATCTTTGGAATATGTTTATCACATAAATTCTGAGCTGCAATATTTGGATCAAAATCAGTAAAGAATACGTTCATTTAAAATATTACATTTTTGTTATCTTTTAACGTTTTTAGGAAGTTCCACTAGGTTCTTCCTCCTAAAGGGTAATACCCTATTCCCATCAATTTCTGTGGGATTTTCCAGTTCCTCCAATTTAGATTGTAAATCCATAGATAGTGTTCTATAATATATAATATATGATATTAATACTAATCCGAGAGATGTGATAGCTGCTATCATTAATCGTTCATCTGTAATTCTCGGGAATAAATGTGGATGCTTTTCGGGATTTAATTCGTTTAATAGTCCCTTAGTTAATAGGATTCCCAACCCTATTCCGGATAAAGAATTGGTTAAAAACGAAATGGCCTTATTCAATGCTTTTTGATTCTTTGATGCAGCTTTCGGGATTGGAATTCCTTTATCAACCAAACCTTTATATATTGTAGACGGAGAACTGGATAACTCTATGTTTTTTACGATAAATTCATCCAGTGTAGTAAGTGCTTTATCATTCAATGAATTTAATAAATTATCTGCAATATTTTTTACATCAGAGTCATTAATATAGAGAGTCACTAACTTATCCATAATCGAATTAATTATTACAAGGTTATTTCATGAGAATCTACTTGACACCATTCCCCAATCTATATATGGTTTTAAGGCAGTTAAATAACCATTCTTGTCGGTTCCCCAATCCATCCAGTATGCATGTTCCCAAACATCAATGACACACAAAGGATTATATCCAAATGCTGCTCCTTCATCATGAGAATTCATGGCGAAAATGCGGAGATTTTTCGAGCCTGGATCTTGTGCTAAAACGGCCCATCCCCGACAAGATAGACCCGTCGATTTCATTTGTTCATACAAATTATCCAGAGACCCCCAATGTTCTAGTACATGTTCTACAAACGCACTTTCGGGCGGTTTTGGTTCCAGAGACAGATTGCTAAAATAAAGAGAATGGAGGTCTGCTCCTCCTACAGCATATCCATGATTACGCAATGACTTGGCTATGTTCCCGTCTAGGGCATTTTTATTTAGTGAATGTATTGATTTTAGCTCTAAATCTGCTTTCTCAAGCATCTTAATGTAACCATCAAATAACTTTAAATGTTCGCTTAAAGCTCTCGAAGATGTGGCTCCCGGAAGTTCCGAATATCCTATCATATATTTATTGCATCATTAACCGTTCATTCTTGTAGTTCTGGATTTGGTACTTCAGGTTCATCGATTAAATCGGGTTCTGATTGGCCTATTACTACCCATTCATTCAACCCGTTTTTTTCTTCTTCCTCTGTGATGAATTTTAACTTTTTCAGATTATTCATTACTAAATGGATGAACTTCATTTTAGAATCGGTGACTCTTCCGATTTTATCCCATGATACTGATTTAGGATTTGGAAGCAAAGAAGCCAGAAGTATGCATTGCGTGAGAGATAAACTGGCCGGGTTCGTATTGAAATATTTCTTGGCTGCGTTCCCGATTCCATATTCACCGGGAGAAAACTCTACTATGTTTAGATATGTTTCCATAATTTCGTTCTTGGATAATATCTGTTCCAAATGAACAGTAAAAAATGCCTCTTGAATTTTACGTGCCATGGTTTTCTTTCTATTCAGCCACAAGTTTTTCGCAGTCTGCATTGAAATCGTGCTACCTCCTCTAATGAATTTATGGGCTTTGATATTTTCAACCATTGAATTCTCGATTGCATTAATCAGTATGCCTTTATGCTTCATGAATGCTGAATCCTCGGTTCCCATAACAGAAATCGGCATATATTGTGAAATGTTAGAAAGACTAACCCAGTTTGGTGTTTGTGGACCTGTGACTTCTTCTATTTCTTCTCCTTTACTGTTTATTACTATTCGAGAATACTTGGACATTAGTACATTTCGTGAGTATTTTTTGGGAGAGCTCACCGAATGGCAGTTATGATTTAGTTTTATACTAACTTGGGGATTTTTGGTTAGTAACGATGTACTGCCAGATATTTGTCCAGCGAATATGAATTCATCTAAATTGTCCTTCATGCTGTCTGGCAAGGCTTCTATCAGTGCTTGACATTCGGTTGTATCAAGCACTGTTTTGATTTCAAGGTCTTCACCATTCTTCTTTAGAATTCCGGAAATGTGGACTTCCCCAATCTTTAGATCGTAATCAAAAGTATCATCTATTTTAGATAGAAATATTTCAACACCGCGTATTTTTATATTTGACTTACTTAACTTCTCATTAGACCCATAGATGTAGCTAGATTTAAGAAACATCTTATTGTTCTTTATTTCTATGTTAACGCCTTCCATGTTCGTAATTTCTTCTTGATGCTGACTGATTTGAATTGATTCGCAATTCATTGTATGCGACTTATAGTCGCCACTGATGGCATTTATGGAATAACTGTTATATTTAGCTTTAATCGATTTAAAAGAAAAAGATGGTACTGATTCTAACTGGTTATATATTTTGAGAATGTAGGACTCCATATCTGCTTCCTTTTTATTTTTAGAGTCTCGGGGTTCGATCTTCCTATCATCCTGATGCTTCAGCTCAAATGATATGTTTCCTAGTGATATCCTTCCGTCTTCATATGCTCCTTTGTCTATTGTAAACGCATTATCTCCCTTTACCAAAGACGCATTTGTAAATTTCACATATTTCTCTCCATTCATGTATGATGCCTCTGCAATATCTAACCTAACGTCATACCCGTGGGATTTAATGTTGGTTCTAATATTATTTAGGTGTAATTCATAAACGCTTCTATGGCTGTCGTATGAATTCTTATTATCCTGGATATGTGTATAGTTTACATACCCATCATTTGCTTTTATTATGTACTGTTCCGGATATACGTAATTAATGTTCAGTGACCGGAAGTTTATGTCTTGGTTTTCCTTAAATATGTGTACCTCATGACAGTCAGCACCCATCCACCTCATGCTGCATTCTTGTACTTGAACTGAGTACCCTTTAGATTCTAACTTTTCTATAATTTTGTTTTTTACATATGTTGGTAAGTATGTAATCGTTGCTGAAAGAATCAAAAATACCATAAAGGAGATTTTGAATTTTAGGTTTTTTATAATTGGAAAAGCATTCATGTCGTAGTGTTTTCTGGAGGTTTTGAAATGAGCACTATGTCTTGGAAACGGGGAAATTACATCAAATTCTTTGCTAAGATGAAAATCCGGGTGGGTGGCGGGACCCCGATAGATATTCAAAGTGGTGATGAATTTGATTATGATGGTTCGATTTTAAGGTACTCAGGTATGGATATCCCATCACCTCAATTAAGAGGGGCAGTAGAAAACGGTTGGGTAGTACCCGCCAGTTTAGAAGAATCTGGTGACAGGATAGATACCATACGACCCAATCGTAACATAGCAAAAGCCCAAACTGTAAACAAGGACTTGAGCCGCGTTCAGCGAGCGTCTGGTGCACAATTAACCACTACTACTTTAGACGAAGATGAGGTTCTCAAAGTAGAAGATAGAGGATCCTCCAATAAAAAGAATCCTAAAGTATTGGTAGGTACAGATAACCGTAAATCCAGGGGAATGGCCGTGTCTAGTGATACGACTGATGCTCAGGAAGCTGTATCAATTGGCAGGGTTCGCACTAGTGCCAAGGCTGTTTTTAATGACGTTTCGCGTCCTGACTCAATAAAAATAATGCAAGAATTGGAAAATATGAGCGGCGTTAAAGCCGACTTATTTAAAGATTCGGTAATTCAAAGAGAAGGGATTACCATTACCACCAATTTAGGTAAAATGAACTCTGTTAGAGAAGCTGATGATGAATCTGGGACAGTGATTGCTCAGGTCAGAAATTCTTCCAAGGGATCTTTTGAAGGCATTTCTGTTAAGGACACTAGTGGTATTAGGAATAAGAAGCCCGGCGCTCCTAAGATTTCTGACCCTCGCTTAAGGGTAGCTCGCGCCATTGATCCTAGCTTCCCCATGGATTGGGCTTTTACTGGTAAGCTCGCTGAACGTTTAGAAAACATTAAGCGTCATGGGGCTACCGCAGAATTTTTGGAAGCTCTGTATGCGGCAGAGGGTGATCAGATGAGAAAGACGTTGGTCAAGGAATTCCCTGATCAATTTGAAGGATGACTTGACTTGATCGAATAAGAATCATGGAGAAGCCCTTAATGGTTACTCCCTGATTCTTATTTGAGGTTATAATTAGAAATATTAATATATGTCGGCTACTATTTACATACAAGAAGAATTGTCTGACGCTAGATTACGTTGTAATGAGTTAAAAAATTATATAGTTAAAGTATTTGACTTAGTTAATGCAAGCGAAAAGAAGGATCACTTCTACGCAGTAGCTGGCGATTTGATAGAGTCAATACCGAGTACACTTTTGAAATTAGAAAAATCTCTAGACGCCACAGCATTAGCAGTTAATAAGATAGATTATGAAGAGCTGCGCATGACTCTGCGCCCTGAGAAAGTAGATGAATTAGAAAGAGTACTTGAGGATGTAAGATTGAGAATTCCTCGAAGGACTGGCCGATTATTTTGAAATGAATGGAGAAAAACTAGCTAAATATTTAGCTACGTTAGAGCCTGGGTATACGAATAAATCCAGAATAACTTATACTTGTGAGATGTGTGGTATTCAAAATCACATTATTTTAAAATGCTTTAAAGAAAAAATATCTAAGGGCTCGTTATATTGTAAGAAGTGTTCACTGAAGCAGAAATGGCAAGATGAAGAATATCGATCTAAAATAAAGAAAAGTCAAGAAATAATATGGAATGAAACTGATACGAAAAATAAAATATCGGAAAAAAGCAAGAAATTGTGGCAAGATCCCGAATACAAATCTGCTCAGTTAAAAATTCACTCCGACCCCGAATATCTAAAATCAGCTAGAGAACATTCAATAGACAATTGGAAGAGTGTAGAATTCAGAGAAAACCAACTGAAAACTCGAAATACTCCTGATTTTAAAGCAAAACAGTCACAATCAATGCGTGATTTATGGAATTCTAACAAATATGTAGAAAAAACCCTTCTGTCCTTATCAAAAAAATTCAGTAGTGACTTTAAATCATCGTTAGAGATCATAACATCTAATATTTTAACTGCTCTTAGTATTTCATATAAAGAGCAGTATGTAGTAGGACCCTATATTTTTGATTTTTATCTTCCCGATTTTAAAGTATATATTGAATGTCAAGGAGAGTATTGGCATTCATTAGAATCTGCTGTTAAGCGTGATGCGAGTAAATCTACTTATCTAAGGAAGGCTCATTCTGATAGTAAGTTTTTGTACTTAAATGAGGTAGATTTCTGCAATCCTACTTTAATCAAGCAAAAAATTATTAGTATTTGTGGTTCGACTGCCATAACACAGGTTAAGTCGTTCGAATTAAAAAGTGTAGATATTAAGTTAATTAAAAAGGATGATCGGGATTTTAATTTAGCACATAACTTGTTAACTAGTTTTCATTATGCGGGTTTTGGTAGAGCTGCTAAGGTAATATTTGGAGCATATAAGGATAAGGAGCTCATAGCCGTATGTAAGTTTTCACCGCCAATAAGACAGGAAGTGGCCACCTCTTTAGGCATTAGTCCTAAAAATATGCTTGAGCTTGATAGGTTCTGTATAAAACCAGATAGGCAAATAAAGAATTTTGCTAGTTGGTTTTTATCGAGAGCAGCTAAACTCATTTTTAGTATAGATTCTTCAAAATCTCACTTGGTGTCTTTTGCTGATAGCACTTACAATCACTTAGGAACTATTTATAAAGCAGCCAATTGGGCGTATGTTGGTGTTGTTTCCCCTGATTATTACTACGTTAATGGTCAGGGCTGGATATTACACAAAAAGACATTATATAATCAAGCTGTAAGAAATAAAATGAGGGAGTCTGATTATGCTGAAAAGCATCATTATGTAAAAATATACGGAAAAGAAAAATATAAATTTATTCTTGCTAAGTCTTGACATTGTTATTTAGCTTTTGATTATAATATGGTTTTGTAATGGATAGTCATGGGTTTGTATTAACAGAAGCTGCTCAATATGCATTTAAATGTCAGGATGTTTATCCTGACATTTTGTCTTTTGCTGCTGCAATCCCAGAACATCTCAAGCCGATATTTCTTTTACCCGTTAAGATGGAAGCTATTGTGGCTTCTGAATCTAACTATTTGATAGCTACTCGAATAGCAGCGTGTGCTATGGATGGATCCACCCCTGAGGGTGATCTTTTTAGTTATCAATCATTCTTATATAATGATATAGAACCTACTATTCCTAATTCATCTCCGGGATCTATTTTCGATATAAGTGACGCCGATAGTCTTACCCATCATCAAGAGTATAATTTCGATCAAAATATTCAAGTTCCGACTGATACGAGTTATATGTCTGATGTTGATATGACTCAATATTTCAGTTATCCATATAGAACGGTAGAACAGCCCGTAAGAAAATCCTCACTGAACTCCCATCATGTTGCTTTAATCAGATTAGCACTAAATCCGGATTATTTGGAAACGAAAACTCCCAGAAAAATAAAGAAAAATGCTGATGAATGCACTGTAATTTTGATAGATTATGATCGGAAGACACGAACTTTTACATTTAATGTGGTTTGTGGTAGCGATAAAAAAGTAGTAAAAGCCGCTTTATCTGATGTAAGAAATGTTGTACTGGTTTGCAATTGCGAATTCTGGAGATACAATGGTCCTGATTACAATGCGAAAACCAACAAATTTTTATTAGGTCCCCCCGTTGGTCGTGCTACTCCCCCAAATATAAGAGATCCTAAGCGACAATATTGGCTTTGTAAGCATACGTATGCTGTCATAGTTAGATTAGACGATTTCTTGAAGGACATTTCTTCGGAAAATCTAGAACTTGACGAAAAGTCCTTGTTAAATGTAGTAGATAGGGAGTATGATAGGTTAGCAGAGAAGACTCTAGTTCCTCTTGAAGATGTCGAGCAGGACGTGGAAGTAGATTGGGAGGGATTTGATGGGCAACAACAAATCCCTGTTTATTTTGATGAAGATGAGCAGCAACAAACTCCTGTCGATATGGAACAGGATCAACAAGATGTAATCCAACTCACTCAGGATGACGTCCAATTTTTACAGCAACAGCAAAAATAACTCACTACTTTGTAAAGTAGTATATGCCTACATATAGTTATAAGTGCACTTCTGATTCATGTGAAAATGTTCAGGAGTGTGTAGCTTCCATGAAAGAATATAATGTAATCACTCCAGCATGTAAAGAGTGTGGTAGTTTATGTAATTATTTCTATGTGCCTTCGGTTCCCTTGGTTTCATTTTTGGACGGTCCTTCGGGCAGTTGGCCATCAAAGGGAAATCGGTTCAAAAAGCACCGAGAAAAGTCTGCTGAAGCCGCTAGCCTAAGGCAAAGAGATAGATATGGTGCAGTGGGCGGGGCTGTCCCGAATTTTCAAGGTAAAGATACGGGTACTTGGGCAGAAGCTCAATTTCAGGCTATGAAAGAAAAAGGTGTGGAAAGTGCTGCTACATATAATGATAAGGTAAAATCCGAAAAGACGAAGTAACTATTGGTCTTTTATTCAGTCGTCTACATTAAGATGCCGAGAGTATTTTCTTTAAATCGTCGCAGGAAAAATCTTTTAGATATAGTCATTTCTTCAAAATCTGACGTCGGATCATATCAATTCGCGGTATCAGATAATTTTGATGGAATGTTTTCGGATTTTCAAGTAGTGCCCAAGGCGGGATACCGTTCTAAAGGTGTAGTAGAAGGATCTCAGTCTTATTCGGGGTTTAGAGGGTTAACCAGATTCCTTCTAAATCCAGAAGACTACGTGATGTCTTTCCCGGACCTGGATGATACAAAGCCTTTTTGGATTACTGTATCCGAAATTCCTTATGGAGGAGCTGCTGGCGCTCCTAGTGCACCCCATTTGGTGTTGCCATATAACACCACCCCTAATCTAGGCTTTAATATTTCGGGAAGCGTTTCTGCTACGGTTACTGAAATACAATTACCACAATTAGTTTCTAATATTGTAATAGATGTAGTGGGTCCAGATGGTTTAAATTTGGCCTATGAGGAAAATGGAACCGTATTTACTATCCCACTAAATGCGGGTCTTGACGTTGAGTATTGGTCAACATTCCACACAACCGGACAGTTATTCTTGTCTAGTACTGGAATGGACACAGAATTCAGTGCTGCTTTCCGACTGATGAACAGTTTAGCCTTATAATACTTTACCAAAATTGGTAGGAGATTTCAATGCCCCTGATTTACATAAGAGTTGTTAATGAACAAGTCATTGACCGGTCACTTTTAATAGATAAAATTGACAAGAGCCAGGGGAACTTTGAAGGTTATGCTCAGCGTGCAAAACAGGCTGTTTATATCCCTTACGTAAATCCGGATGATACTTCTGTAAAGGGGTATTTAAATCTGGTACCTACGGATGAAGTCCTGTTGGCGGCAAATAATGGATCTATAAAGGGTCTTTCAGACGCTAACTACATTACTTTCTCTCCTGTAGACGCTTTAGCGATTGCGAAAAGCGTGGTTGTGGCTGCGGCCAACGACGTCATGAACAACTGGACTGACGTGGATGGCTTGACTTTTACATCTGTTTACCCAGATGACACTCGTCTCCAATTGAAGAATATGGGTGGAACGGTCCAGACAATTACTTCAGGGGACTTTGCAGTGTTTACCGGTATAGCTATCCGTGTGTTGGATGCAGTAGTAACTATTGGCGTTCCAGCAGCAGGGTGGCAAGTGAGAGTCCAGGCTAATTCGCTATTTAGCGAGTGGTTCACTCTCTGATAAGACTTTAGAATAAAGAGGAGCAAACAAATGCGAGTCGGTGCTATCAGAACGGACATTCAAAAGGTTTACTTAGCGGACATTGAGAATCGCGCTCAGCGTTGCTTCTCTAGCGAGCCGCCAGGGCAGTCTCGTTATCTCGAAAAGCCGTCAGATGACGACTTTAAGAGCGTGTTAGATACGTACGCGTTTTTGTCGCTGTACGGGTCTAACAATGCGGCTACGGTCAACACGACTGGTGGAAATAACGTTTTTAAGGTTCGCGTTTCAGCGACAGCTGCCTACACGACCATTAACGTTACCTCGAATGCTGCTTTAGCTAAAGCTACGATCCGTAATGAGTTGAATGCAGGATTTGAATCTGCCAGCCTTCCGCTAGTTGCTCGTTTAGTGGGCAATCGCATCATCGTAGATTCAAATGGATCAAATTCCGGTCCGGCTGCTTACATTGGGGTTGATGTTGGTGGCAATTCAACACTCAATCCGATAGTGGGCTTCACGGCTGGTGCACTCTCTGGGTTATCAGTTACTGCTCTTAAAGCGGCAGTATATGCTGGTGGTACAGTAGATGTTTCGAGCGCCACTATTTTGGCTCTTTCTACTTTTACCCGTTTGCTTGCTGCAGCTCAGGATGCACTAGTCGGCGGTATAGCAGACTTGGCAGCACCAAGTCTCATTGAGACCGGTCCCGTTCTCTTGTCCTTCGTTTATGGTAATCTCTCTAAGTACAACTCGGCTGATTTCCAGCCGGGTGGAGACAGAGCAGGTTTAACTGCTGGTGCGGCTGTTGTCTGCTTAGAAGACGACGGTTCTACTCTTTTCTCAGTCTGAGAGAGCGTAGTATTTTATGCCTACCCAGGGTGTGAATCCCCGGGTAGGCATAATCGTATTAGTGGTTCGATGAGTATTGTGTGTTGGAAAATTTAAAATGGAACAAGAAGAATTAGAAACTCATGACATTTATTTGGCGGCTTATCTTAGCATCGCGGGTTGTGCGCTTAAACGCAGATATCGAACTGGTCCCAGGGTTTATTTTGTATTTGTAAATCCTGCAGGTTCTATAAATGAACTACGTGAATCGTATTATGCTGGTAGCGCGACTGTAAAAGCCCATGACTTCTCACAAAAAGTGATCGGGATGAAGAATCTTTGCTTTGAATGAGTGATTATTGACTTGCTATTTGCCGCAATTTTTTTGGTTTAGATTCGAATATTCCACTATCTAGGTGGGTGGATTCAGCTTTTCCCTGCATCTCGTCTTTTTTGTCACGTATCATATTTGCTAAATAACCGAGGTTTTCCGTTATTTCAAGTTCTTTAGGTGCAGTCAGTACTCTATGAATTTTATCTAATATTTCGATTAAGTTCTCAGAATACCAAAATTCTTTATTCTTAGGTATTCCTGACCAATTGAGTTCCTCGATGCCAGCTATTCTGAAGGAGATTTTTCTCAGATTCATAATTCTTGCTCTATTCAAGAGCCTTTATTAGATTACTAATAATTAATTCAATTATGAGCCGTTTAGTGTCTAGTGGTGTTATAATATACGATCAGATAGTAATAGTTGATCCTCTGAATTCTCAGGATAGAGTACTGGATGTCTTAGTCGGTGATTTATCTTTAAATCTTTTTGTTAACAATGTGAAATATAACTGGGATATCTTAGATGGATCATCAGTATTAGATTCAAATATCTCTCCTGGGAGTATTTATTTTAATGAAATTAGTGGATCCCCGGGTTTTTATTCTGTAAGATTCTATCCTGATAAAACTGGCTATTGGTATACATCTTACGTATATAGTGTAAACTCGCTTGAAATTGTTAGGGATTATGATTTAGTACCAAGAAATTTCTTCGGGTCTTCTTCTTCTGGCATAGTCGCCAGCTTTACTTGATATGACCGTAGTTTATAAGAATCAGCAGCTTAGTGTAGGCGAGATAAGCTTGCAGCTACAGAATGCTGAAGGGCAAATCATTAATGTCAATTCCGTCACATACTCTATTTATGCGTTAGATGGGAAATTAGTTTCGGGAAAATCTTTACCAGCCATTTTGGCTGTTGATGGAAAATACTATATTCCTTGGGAATCCAATATACCAAATGGTACTTATAAAATTTTGTGGGAAATCAATACAAATGGCATCCAGATAGAAATCAAAGAATCATATATTTTTGTGTTAGATAAGGCGGCTTATCCTAAATCTCCTTCAAGTGTCTGTTGTATTCTGCCTTCTAGTATACCTAATCCATTATCAAAAGTCTTTATATCAGGAACAACATTAGGTCCTGAAGATTTAAATATGTACTTGAACGATTCAATAACAGGTCTTTTCATCGACCCTTATTCAATATATTGGACGATATTTAACTGTCGCGGTTGTATCGAAACCCGGAAAACTGTTGGGTCTAAATACGCTGTTGGTAAATTTTACGCCCCGTACACCGTAATGGGTCCGACTGCTGAATATGATATAGTATGGGAATTTAAAGAGAATGTGAATTCACCTCTGATGTCAAAAACTCAGAGATTCTCAGTGTTAAATACTACAAACCTAAAATTTAAAGAGTGTGACTGTTAACGTTTATCAAACAGTTTCTTGGTCTTTCTGGTCTCTCTGTCTACTGTAGTGTTTCTATCGAGATCTGCTTCCTCGGAGAGGAGGTTAGCCATGTCCTCGGCTTCATTTTCATCATCATCATCAGTTTCAGGTGCTGGTTTTTCATACTCTCTAAAGAAATAATCTAATCTTTTATCTAGTATGGTAAGGTTATCAACCTATTGTTTCCGGGTCTTTACCTGATAAAGCACCCGACATACCCCAAGCCACGAGATTAGAAGTCTCTGTTTTCCAAAAATCAGGATTTTTAGGTAAGTTATCGAATTTAGGTATTAAATCTAATGATGCGATCCGAGTAGCTATCCTTTTAAGATTCATAAATAATCATTAAAATTTCGGATTAAAACCACAATTATCGCAAGTTCATGAATTTTCTAATTCTTGGAGCTTCTGTATGATCTAGTAACGAATCAAAATTATCACGCTTTATGTATGTGTCTATGATATCATATATGAAACCTTCCTTAGACCGTGTCTTCCTAAAATCGTAAGATTCAAAGAAAGAGTAGAGGCACACTACTTTTTCTGATATTATGCGACTGAGTATTAATGCTTCCAGATTGATTGATTCTCCCTCGCTATAACTTCCATATACTGGGCCTCTGAATACCGGAACTGATTTCTTGATGGAGTCGAAAAACTCTATCATTAATGGTTCTGGGTGTCGGATTTCGCTAATATAATGAATCTTGCGCATGATGTTTCTATTTAATTAATAAGCAAAAAAGACTTGCACGAATTTCGAATAGATTACTATATGACATACATGGTTCCTGTGTGTGTGAATCTAGTGCAACACTAGTGATTGTACCAAATATACATTAAGCCTGTTTTCGGTATTTTTCTTTATGAGTGGTGTTGTATTTAAAAGAAATCAACAATTAAGTAGAACGAGTGGTTTATCTTTATTTCTTAAGGGCCAGGATAGGACTTCTAAAAATGCTGCCCAACTATTTTACGATATATTCGATTTTACTACTGGTATTGAAGTATTACTTCCACCTGCTAATCGAGTACCACAAAACCCTACGGTAGGTGAGTATTACGCTGATTTTACGGTGCCTATTGATGCGAATATAGGAGATTACCGAATTCGGTGGAAGGCTCGAGAATATTTAAATTCCCCAGTAGTGAACATATTGCAAGAATTTGCGATAGTTTCTGACCCTACTCAATTGGTAAGTTTGCCAGGTGCCTCTAATAATCAGTTAGATATGATAAAGAGCCTTAGGATATTGTTGCGAGATAATAATCCAGCAAGAAACTATCACTTCTTGCCTCCGTCTGGCGAAGAAAGCGTTAACCAGATGAATAGAATATTCGGATATATATGGGAGGATCCAGAGCTTCTTGAGTACCTCCGCGTGTCTTTAGACATCATAAACATGTATCCGCCTCGGACTTTCTATGCGACTTTGGATCAACTAATGCAACAGAATGCAGGGTGGAGGTCTTTAGTGCTAACTGGTGCTATGGTATATTCACTACAAGCATTAAGTCTGAACTGGGTGGCAGACGAGTTTGCCTACTCAATAGGCGGCGTTTCCCTTGATTTAGAAAAATCATCCAAGTATTCATCCATGGCTGATGCAATAGATGGACGATTTAAAGAGATGTTATCCGCTGATACTGGAGCTAAAGCTACCGTTAAAATCATTCGCGGTATACAACAGTCAAAATATGGGATAGGAATAAGGTCATCATTTGGTCCATCAGTAGGCCGTGGTGCTCTTACCCCTCGACGGTTTATTGGAATGTGATTAAATATATACTGTCATTAGAGAATATTTAGTATTGTTTTGATTAGTACTGATTTCTTCTTCCGGTTCATGGTCCTAAATATAATACATATTTAGGACCATGATGTGTACTAATTCCAATTTATAGTCCAAATTGTATAGTAATTTATGTATAATTGTGAGTATTGTGGGAAAGAATTTCCACGACCAGTCACATCTGGTCATAAGAGGAAGTGTCCGGAGTTCCTCGCAGCTAAGCCCTTAGATGAGAGAAAACCACCTGCATGTCTTTGTGGTCATCAAGAAAATTCCTTCACTAGTATGAAGAGACACAGAGGTATATGTGAATTATGGAAAAATAGAGATAAAAAACAAGTAACTAATGAAAGAATAATAAATACTTTCGAAAAAAGGTATGGGTCAGGTGTAACTAATGCTATTCATATTCCAGATGCTAGGAGAAAAAAGGAAGAAACCAATCTAAAGAAGTACGGGGCTATAAATACCTTTTGTAAGGATTCTATATTATATGATCAAATTCAAAGTTATTGGAATGGAAAAGATAGGTCAGCTCACTTAGATAAAAATAACTGGGCGCGACCTGAAGTTAAAGCCAAGATTAAAGAATCTAATTTAAGAAAATATGGTGTAACCAATCCGTCTTTACATCCAGAAATTCGTGCTAAACAGCTGGCCACTTCTAAGGAGCGTTATGGTGATGAACAGACTTTAAGAGTTCCTGAAATTAGAGCCAAGGGAATAAATACTATGATTGAAAAATATGGAGTTCCCAATGCAATGAAACTTGAAGAAATCCAAAATAAAGTCAAGGGAACTAATTTAGAAAATTACGGTGTTGAATGGACTACTCAAGATATGAATACACGTTTAAAACAATATGAAAGCCAGATTAATCATTACGGTAGTTATTACTTTCAGACTACTGAGGCTAAGAAAATTATAAAAGACAAATTTCCTGAATCATTAGACAAATTTCATGCTACCAACATAGAACGCTATGGGGTCCCCCATCCTATGCAGAACCCCGAGTATGCTAGAAATCAATTACAACATTCTAGACGTTCAGGACCGAATAATCTAGAGAAAAAATTCCAGAGCATCTTCCCTCAATTTTTATTTACAGGAGATGGTTCATACTGGAGATATTTACCAGCATTAAGTAAGAATAAAAACCCTGATTTTCTTCTGATAGGTCCCGAACCTGAAAATCCGTTCCATGGTGCAAACTCAATAGTAGAAATATTTGGTGATTATTGGCATTCTGAACGTTTTACAGGATTAAATAATGAAGACCATGAATCTTTGACTATTGCAGCATGGAATGAAATAGGTATGAATTGTTTAGTTATCTGGGAAAATGAATTTAAGACAAATAATTGGAAATCTAAAGTAAAATATTATCTTAATAGGATCAAGATAAGCAATTCAGTACCTGTTGGTGTCAAGCGTAATCCGTCACTTATCAATCAGGATTTGGTAGATTTTTCCTTTTCAGATATTAAGATATCACGTCTATCTAGTTTCGATGACGCTAAAAAGTTTTTAGATGACTATCATTATTCTGGATATGGGCGTGCAGGATCTGTAAATTATGGAGTGTATTTAGGTACCGATTTGCTTGCAGTTGTTAAATTCGCCTCGCCTGTCCGTCAGGGCATCGCCGCCACTCTCAAAATAGAGTCAAAGCAGCTTTTGGAGTTAGACCGTTTTTGCATTCACCCGTCTCGTCACAAGAAAAACTTTGCCTCATTCATCATGGCTCGTGTAATTCGCCTTATTAAGCGGGACTTTCCTATCATTCGTAAGTTAGTTAGCTTTGCCGATCCTCGTGCTGGTCATACCGGTCATATCTACAAGGCATCTAACTGGACCGATTTAGGTAAAACTGCTCCCTCTTATTATTACCTCGATCCTAATGGAAATGAAGTTAACAAAAAGACTCTTTACCAGTCCGCCAAGCGTCAAGGCCTAATAGAGCGCGAATATTTTGAGTCTTTAGGTTATAAGAAAGTGCAGACACCCGCGAAATTTAAGTATTCCTACACTTTATGACCTTAATGGCTTTTCAAGCGATATCTTAGGCAAATGTCCAATAGTATATGATGGATTTTTTTAATTCATACCTATATGAATCCGTCTGATATACCTAATGCTCTTCGTCGTATAGCTGTAGCAATCGAAAATTCGCAAAATCCATCTCGCAAATTAGTCGCTCGCGATTAAGGCTTATTAGTTTCTAAATTATCATCGAAATACTCAAAAAGGGCACCATTTAATATCCCGTATGATTTCGCATCTTTAATCAAGGATTCAGGACACTTAGATTCCATTAATAGATTCACACCTTTAGATGAATCCGAGCTAAACGAGCTTTCGGAGTTAGATGTACTCGTTAGGGCTGCCATACAATACTGGTCCAGCCCCAGATCGAGCTTTAATGTTTATTGGTCTTATGAAGGTAAGGAATATACGAAGGATTTAATTACTAAGCTGTTGAAGGAAGTTGGTGAAAGGATAATGAATCAAGTAAAGCAAAGACATCGTATGAAGTTGTAAATCCAACCGCAGTCATACTATATAAAGTCTTCGCGGCTCAACCCTCTATAACCATAAGGGTCTTCCGCTTCCTCGGCATTATCGGCATAATCGGCAGCAAATGCCTTTGCTTCGTTAGAAACTTGGGCATCCTCACGGAGTGAATCGGATAGAGAAGACCACCCATGTTCTTGGTCGCTGAGATCTTTTTCATCTAAAAATCTTTCATAAAGTTCATCACTACTGAGGACCTCAACACCATCTAATTTTAGAGTGCAACCAGTGGTACAATCTGGTTCATCAGAAATATCAACACTAATATATGACCAAGAGGTCCTACCATCTGAATCTTTCTTCATAGAAAGACTGTACTCGACTGGAACCGTAAATTCGAATGGTTTTCCATCGAAACGACCCTTAAATGTGAAATTTGCCGTAAGATCCTTCTTCTTATCGTAATTCCATCTTGAATCCGTCAATTCGAAATTCGAATTTCCTTTGTGAGTCCTTCCTCCCGCCAATTTATTTGTTAAATAAGCCTCAGCTTTTCTATTTCCGTTTATGGCATCAGATAACGCCATAAGATCTTTTGCTACGGCAGATTTATTGGGAGACTTGGATGCCGCTAACGCGGCAGCCATTCTCTTCATCATATTAGATGCATTTACGGGGTTCATACTATGAATGGTATATTAAAAGATAAAATATATACGGGTCATTCAGGTTCCATATCGGCTCCGGTGAAATTGGCTCCCTGAGTTTTTGCCCCGTCCAGTATTGCCCCGATCAATTTCGCCCCGGTCAGGTCCGCCCCGCGCAGGTGGCTTTGCAAAGACTAAAGGTATGAAAAGAATGTGAGTGTCTTGAAGCTTTATGATATAAAAAAGTCCATACTCAACCCAAACTCAAGTTCGTACTCGAACTAAAAAATTAGAGATGATACCGGATGTGGTATTATCTTCCATGTAAAATCTTCACAAGGCATATAAATGAGTATTGATAGGTATGACTACAAATATTTCGCTCAGTCATTTCATAAGTGGAGGAAAGAAGTATCCCAGCACGATGGTAGTGGGATAGAACGTGAAAAGCTACAAGCTTTAGGAACTGCCATATGGCCCCATAGTTACCAAAAATCAGATAATGATGAAGAAGCTATGGATCACCTGTCTGATTATGTGTATTCTAATCCTCAGTTTTCAGCATTTTTAATGATACCATCGGATCGCATCGCTTTTTTAGCTTCAGCGAGGTGGGCAGATCAGGGGTTTCCTTCTATTGTTATGGGACATAAGTACGCTGCAGCGCTTATGGCCACACATGTGCCTGCCGAGATTTCATCCATAACGCTTCCACCTTGGAAAGCTTTTTGTATCGAGATTCCGGACAATCTTTTATTTATACTAAATTCTAAATCTGAGGAAATACCTATCAAAAGAGTGTTGGTTCAGTATATCGGGAACTTCCAAGATAAATCAGGCATCTGGCAATATGTGGCTTTTACTAATACTGATGTCACTATATGGAACCACGGTGTCAAATCGGTGCAGATGGCAGAAGGTCAATTTGAAAAGTATGAAGGGGTAGAAAATGAATGGGCGGATACGATATTTAGTTTACCGCCTAATAGTATTGACGACGCTACTAATAAGCTAATAGGTAAGTTAATCATAAACGTCTGCTTGGCCATGTCTGATCCTGATAATGTAAAGACACGACCCGAGAATGGTTCAGTAGGTAGCATATCCTCTAACAGAGGAAATTTTAAAAATGTGAGAACCTACAAATTAGGGAAACCCATTTCTATAGACGTAAGACAAGCCATAAATGACTACATGCATGGGCGTAGTCGGTCTGGGGGAACCCCCTCAGTGCAAACGATCGTTCGTGGACATTGGAAACCCAAGTTGACTTCTAGGATCGGTCGTCCGGTTTGGATAGAACCCTACATTAGAGGCCCTGAAGACGCACCTGTTTTGATTAGGTCCGTCAGGTTAGGAAAGTCTTGACTGTGGATTTTAATACCATTTTTATGTAATGTGTTAAGTATGAGCGATGATAAGGTATACTACACTGGCGTTGTTTTAGACGATTTGGAAATCAAAAACCTTCGTGATTCATTAGATGATGCTTTAGACTCATTTTACGAATCTATGGACACGGACGAATATGCCCAAGTAAAACAATGGGTACGTTCTAATATAAATCCTACCCACGGTCATGAACAGTTAAATCATCATATGACCATATATGCTAAACCAGCAGATGAAGAAGTTCGGGAAGATTTAGGAAAGGAGTTGAAACTGACCATAGACGGATTCGGTATTGATCCGGAGCTAAAAGTAGCAGCGTGGCGTGTGAAATCACCCATTTCTGTAGAATCTGGGGTTCCACACATTACTGCTCTTTTAGGTCCAAGTGGGAAGGTATTTAATTCTAAGAATATAAAAGTATGGGTCGATTTAGTTCCATTTGATTTGGTGGGTAAATTACAAGAAGTCACTTCAAAGAAATGATAGATATGACTTTATTGACGTATTAATATTGCACCATGAGTGAAAATTCTCCTGCTAACCATGATTTATGGGATAGGATTCAGAAGCTTACTCGCGGTGATGTTGCCTATATTATACATAATAAACGCCGTGTAGATGGACCGAACGGAGGTAAAGGGTTTAAGAAGCACCCATCTGCTTACTCTAACGGTTGGGCGGTGAAGTTATATAACGAATCTGGTGGGAAATGGGTCTCCTCTAAAAATGCTAGCATTGCGTTAAGAATAGCTAATCTTAGCGATTGGTTCAAAAAAGAAGATTGGGTAGCTATTGATACACATGGCAAGATAGTAGGACCATGTGGCCAATCAGAGAATAGACCCAAAGAGACTCACAAGGGTCAAGACCCTCTGAAATGTTTGCCTCGCTCTAAAGCTCACCAGATGACTAAAGCGGAAAGGGCTTCTGCTTCACGGCGCAAAAAGCGTTACGAAAAAGAAATTCCGGATTCAAAAAAACCAGTTCATAGTCCGACGTAAAAATAATTACTCCGGTGTATGTTGTTTGATGGAAATCATCGGCATACTACTCGGTTTGATCGGTCCTGTTCTTCTCATTTTGGTGTTATCCGGAAGTCCTGTTAACGCCTGGATGAAAGGTCTTAAATATGTAAGTTTAGTGATTGGTCTTTTACAGTTATTTACTGCGTTGATCATAGTAACTGCAACAAACCCTAAGTCGGTTGGTACAGATGATATTTGGATGCGTGTCATACTATTGATTATCTGGTCTATCTTAAATGTTTTGGCTTACATCAAGACCAGGAAATCAGAATACCAGTAGAGTATTGCACTCCGGTTCGGTTTCCGGAACCAACCACTTAAAACCTGTTGAACCCCGTAGATAGGCGATCAAGTTCGAATTCCCAAAAGCGATCCGCATTGATATTCTTTTCACGTCCATCATATAATTTCAGGATCCATATCGGCTCCGGTGAAATCGGCTCCCTGAGTTTTTGCCCCGTCCAGTATTGCCCCGATCAATTTCGCATTGGTCAAATTCGCATTGCTCAAATTCGCATT